>Ga0181524_10000343_pt1 | contig 56460 bp, 42 predicted proteins | sample PEATcosm2014_Bin_34_FD_119761 | JGI IMG/M metagenome (GOLD analysis project Ga0181524, IMG submission 119761) | Peatland microbial communities from MTU Mesocosm Facility, Houghton, MI, USA - PEATcosm2014_Bin05_60_metaG | ecosystem: Environmental > Terrestrial > Soil > Wetlands > Peat | place... | reverse complement strand
ACGCCAACGTGACGGATAATACCGGTTTCGTCGCAGAGTCTAATGTGGCTCCCGTCACCGTTAACCCTCCGCCCTCAGTCAGTGTTTCGCCTGGTTCGGTGGTTATGGATGTTGGTCAGTCTCAACTATTCACTTCTACAGTGACAGGAGGTACTTCTCCGTACTCGTATCAGTGGTATCTCAACGCTGCTCCCGTTTCAGGCGCTACGAACGCAACTTGGACGTTCACGGCAGCATCTCAAGGCATTTACGCTATATATGTAAACGCCACTGATATGGTGAGCATTGTCGCGACCTCCGCTACCGTTCCTGTGACAGTCAATGGGCAGCCTTCTGTCAGTATCATGCCTGTATCTATCACGTTGGATGTCGGTCAATCACAAACTTTCGCTTCGAACGTTACAGGCGGCACGTCTCCTTACTCTTATCAATGGTTTATGAATGGTAGCATGGTTGCTGGTGCCAATTCCAGCAGTTGGGCATTGACGCCGTCGTTGCCAAGTTCATACATAGAAATCTACGCAGAAGTCACCGACAGCAACGGAACTGAGGCAACATCTAACATCGCGAATGTGAACGTGAATGCATCGCCTTCACTGTCTATTTTGCCCAGTTCCAGCCTTATTGCTCTTGGTCAGTCTCAAACGTTCAATTCAACCGTTACCGGCGGCACATTCCCTTACGCTTATCAATGGTTTTTGAATGGCACAGCAGTATCAGGAGCCAATTTCAGTGGCTGGGTCTTCACACCTACGTCGGAAGGCTCATACACAATCTACGCAAATATCACCGACAGCAATGGAGTGCAGGCAACGTCTAACAATGCAACTATTACAGTCGGTCCAAGAACTCCTGAAGTGACTATAACTAATGTCAAGTGTTCCAAGACTGTCATCGGCCGAGGCTACGGAGCTAACGTGACCGTTACAGCAGTGGACCTCGCTACGTATTCAGAAATGGTTAACATCACAGTCTACGCCAACACGACCATTATTGGCTCTCAAAACGTCACCCTGCCAAGCGGAAACTCCACAGACTTCACCTTCGCTTGGAACACCACAGCGTTCGCGTACGGCAACTACACCGTGAGCGCCTGTGCGGTCCCTCTCACGAACGAAACAAATCCAGCCACAAGCAGCTTCACAGGAGGCAGCGTCGCAGTAACAATAGTGGGCGACGTCAACGGCGACTTTAAAGTCGACATGAAAGACATCGCCCTCGTAGCAAGGGCCTTCGGGTCCAAGCCGGGCAGCAGCAACTGGAACCCCAACGCCGACGTCAACAGCGACGGAAAAATAGACATGAAAGACATCGCCCTCGTAGCCAGAAACTTCGGACAACACTATCCATGAACCATTTCCTCTTGGCCTTCTACGTGTTCAAAAAGCCCGTGCCAATCAAGAAATGAAAAAGGAGATTCTGTGTCGGTTAACATCTCCCGAAATGAGCTTTGACATCGCCACTCTTCGTGCTTAAGGCTTATGGTGAATGAACAGAATCTTTTGGTGTCATACTTTTACGCTTCCGAACTCTTTCCATTGATGACATTTATGCTTCCCAGCCGCTTCGGTCTGTGGTAGTAGCTGATATGCATGGCTCCGACGGTGCGTTCATCGTATTTTTCGTATTCTGATGCACCCAAGTTCCTTATTTCTTCGTCAGTGCGCGCGCTAAATATGCGCCTTCATTACCGCTCACTAGTCGAGATCCAACAATTTACTCACTAGTCGGGATACATACAGTTTAAACAAGGGTTCTGTCGTTTATCATTAGATAGCGTGTGCTAATGGGCACATACTGAGGTGAAAAAGTGAATCTGAGAAAAGCAATATCTAAGAAGTATGTCAAGTTCATTATACTTATTGCAATGGCCGCACTCATTGGCACCGCAAGTGCTGCTGTCTATTACTCGGTATTAATGCAACCAAGCGTGACAATAACTGCCGCGACAGTAGTGTTTGTTTCAGGAAACGACTGGCCCACCGGATCTATCTTAGGAACCAACTCAACATGGGTCAGCCTAGCCCTCCAGGCATATCCTAACGCGACTCTAACGTATGATCAACCACTCAACATCAGCAACACCGATACTGCATCCCACCTTTTCAGTCTACGCAACATTTCGATTTCACCCGCGTCAGGAACCGCTTCAGTCAGTAACTTCACGGCCATCAACTTCATCGTCGAAAACACAGCCGGAGTCGCACAAGCTGACTTCTACTACAACACCACAGGCACCACTTGGAACACTCCAACCACAACGGGGTACATGACATTGCCAGCAAGCACCACATGGATAATCAGTGTTCAGACGACAGCGGCCCCGGGTGCTAGTAGCACCGTCACAGCAAACATGGATATATCGGTAGACGTGCAATAGTTCACCGCGCGCGCGAGAGACTGTTAACGCTGGAAAGAATCTCATAACGCGTTAGAACTTTGTTTCAGAAAGGTAGATAAGCACCCAATGCCAAATACTCATGTAGCGTTGCTCGGGGAGAAAGGCAGTTTGAAGAAAACAGTTTCTGGGATAATGCTCATGCTGCTTTTGATAGGCATTTTCACATTGGCATTTGACATCAGACCCGCCTCGGCGCGCTCTCTCTCTCCAACAATCAGCAATATTTCCCAGGTTCCTAACGTGAACAGCGTTAATGACAGCGAGGCTGTGGTAGTGTCGGCTAACGTGACTGACAACAGCGGCACAGGAATTGCGAACGTTACTATCGTCTATTCACCCGATGGTTGGACTATAAACTCAACTGTTGCGATGACTCTGAACAGTGCAACTGGGTTGTACGATGGCACCATTCCAGGATTCTTGGCCGGAACGATCGTCTACTATGTCATCCAAGCCTACGACAACAACGGAGGCTTCACTGAAAGCACGCGCGCAACCTACACAGTCGTCTCAAAAGCGCAGGCGGTGCTGGTTACAAAGATAACATCCAACACCACATGGGTTTACCAAGGGCAAGTTATCAACGTCAACGTAACGGTCAGCAACATCGGAGGCTCTGCCGAAAAGGTTTGGGTCACCCTGCTCTACAACTTAACAGCCGAACTAATCATAGGTGCATATACCTCCGCCATCTACCTGAATGTGGGGCAAAACTACACATTTCCGTTCACATGGAACACCACAGGCATACCCATCAACTATCCTGGCTACACGTTAACAGCAGTGGCATTGATAAGCGGGGGCTCGAACACACTCTCCGACGGGAACATAACTGTTAGACTTATTGGCGATGTCAACGGGGACGGAAGGGTTGACCTGAAAGACCTTGCGTTGGTTGCCAGAGCATTCGGCTCCACTCCAACCAGTCCAAACTGGAACCCAGCCGCAGACGTCAATGGCGATGGCATAGTCAACATGAAAGACATCGACTTAGTGGCCAGAAACTTCGGACAACACTTCCACTAACTCCGTTCTTTTTTTCACTTCAACCGTTCTCTCTCAAACGCGCCATGCTCGTATCAACAAATAGCTTTTAGCCTTAACGCAAGGAAGCCTCTTTCAACGAGGAAGGAGGATCAATGGTTGACTATTGCTTGACAAGGCTCTGTGATATATGCGGTAAACGTATCCAAGGCGGATACGGTCACTGTCCAAAATGCAACATCTGCATCTGTTTTAATTGTGAATTGGAAAGGGTGCTCAAAGGAGAGTATCCAGTTAACTGTCCCATGTGCGGCGCGAAACTTCAATAACCTTGCGCACACGCATGGCTTAACAAATTGTCCTGTTAATAAAAGAACATCACAAGCTTGCATTGCTTGCATCTTTGAGCTCGTACTCTCGGCATCGTCCATTGCCACATAGAAATCAATTTCTCCGAAGTGTATTGTTGCCAATTGTGTTCCTTTGTGTCCCAGTAAACACCATCTCGAACATGCATGAAACCTTGCTCCATATCTCCACCACACCTAGGACACTTCTTGACTTCACTCATGTTTTGAACACCTTAGTTTGTCCTTCGTTGCTGTGCCGATTTAAGATTTCTGTGTTTTGGAAGGAGGGTTGGTTGTTGCGTTTTCTCTGGGCTCTGTCTAACTTTGGCTTGCTTTCACGCCTTTCTTTTTGCAGATTAGGACTGCTAGTGGTGTCGCTTTCATGAAGAATGGAATTATTAGGAATGATGGAAACTGCGCAGACGGACAGGTTTTATATTTTCCTCAGTCTTCCTATCTGATATGCAAATCACACAATTGTCAACCGCTCTGCCCCCGAACGAATACTCAACCAAAAAACTGATAGAATTGTTTCCCTGCGAACTTCCGCAGCCCGTAATTCAAAACGTGCTCAACCTCGGAGTCTCAAAACGTCATCTGATTAAGCAGTCAACCCTCACAAGCGAGTCAGAAACACCAATGGATGAAACACCCCTCATAGACCTATGCTCCGAAGCGTGCCAGAAAACCCTCCGGGGGGCCCACCTCCGCCCCAGGGACATAGACTGTCTCATCACCGCTTATGATACAAATCCCTTCCTGAGCCCGGGCCTCAGCCAACTGCTAGTACCAAGTCTGGGCTTGGATCCGTTTGTCAAACACGTCAACGCGCAGGGAATGGCGAGCACGGCATTCATGAAGACTTTACAGCTAGCAGGAGACCACCTCGTTGCCCATCCAAAAGACAACGTGCTGATTTGCGTATCAGGAGTCAGCTCCTACTGGTTCCAAAATCAAGTACAAGGTCTAAATGGCGTGATGGAAATCGGGAAAATCGGCTTGATAAAGGACAACAGAAGAAAGCAGGCGGAGCTGAGAAAGTGGGTAGCCACGATGCAATCCTTTCTCTTTGGGGACGGCGTGGCCGCGGCAGTCGTATCGGAAAAGAGAGAGGGTTTGAAGGCCGACGAGATCGCCGAACTGACAAACATCGATTCAAAGGACTACCTGGCGGGTTATGCTAGACTCTCCTTTCTGAAAGAACCCTTCAGGTTCGGCTTCGATTCACACTTGGGCAAAGAAATTCCAGATTTGGGCGTCAAATACACAAGCCTGGTTCTTGACAGACTGTTCGGAAAGAATGTAGAGAACAGAACAAAAAATGCAAAGAAATGGGCCGTTCACACAGGCAGCGAAAAGATCCTTGACGCTCTTGCCGAACACCACGATGTTGAAAAGGAGAAGCTGAGAGAATCCCACGACGTGCTAAATGAGTACGGCAACCTCGCAGGGGCAAGCCTCCCCTTCATAGTCAACCGAATAACCTCGAAGAACAAGCTCTCAAAAGGAGACACGATATTGATGCTAGGCTACGGCTGGGGATTCTCCGCGTCGGCATGCCTACTGGAATATTGCAGTTGAAAACTTGAAGCAGGATTTAGCTAAGGGCTGATTAGGCTAATTGCTCTCACGGTTTTTGAACCGATAATAAAATATCTTCCTAGATCAATTGGGATAGTAACTCAAGATTGCTCATGGCATTTATTGGAGGCAGAACACTGGAATGTTTGACAAAAGAAAAATCGATGAAGTGAGTAAAGAACGCATACGCTGGGAACAGACGTCCTTGCCAAACTGGATTAAACAATCCAGCGAAAGGAAAGAAGAATTTCGAAATACTTCCAATATACTGATCAAAAGGCTGTACACGCCTGAAGATGTCAAAGCGCTTGATTATTTGCACGATATGGGTTTTCCAGGAGAATTTCCTTTCCTGCGCGGCGTGCACGCCACCATGTACCGTGGCCGATTTTGGACTATGCGCCAGTTTTCTGGGTTCGGGACAGCAGCACAGACGAACAAGCGCTTCAAGTACCTCCTAAAGGAAGGAGAAACAGGTCTGAGCATAGCCTTCGACTATCCGACAATAATGGGCTACGACTCCGATCACCCCATGGGAAAGGGCGAGGTCGGCATATGCGGCGTAGCCATTTCGTCACTGAGAGACATGGAAGTCCTGCTCGACGGAATTCCCCTCGACAAGGTCACCACGTCCATGACTATAAACGGCCCTGCAGCCATGCTGCTTGCCATGTACGTTGCCGTAGGCGATGAGCATCGCGTGTCGAGAGAGAAACTTGGAGGAACGACGCAGAACGACAACCTGAAAGAGTACTTTGCTCAGAAGCTCTGCATATACCCACCGAAACCGTCCCTCAAACTCACGACCGACATCATAGAGTACAGCACGCGGCACCTGCCCAGGTGGAACCCCATAAGCATAAGCGGATACCACATCAGGGAAGCAGGCGCAAACGCCGTACAGGAACTCGCATTCACAATCTACGATGGAATATCCTACGTAGAATCTACACTGCAGAGGGGCCTGAAAGTTGACGACTTCGCCCAACGATTGTCATTCTTCTTCGCCTCACACAACGATTTCTTCGAAGAACTCGCCAAGTTCAGAGCAGCTCGGAGACTATGGGCAAAACTTATGAAAGAACGTTTCCACGCCAAGAACCCGAGATCGATGTGGATGCGCATGCACGTTCAGACTTCGGGATGCACACTCACGGCTCAGCAACCACTGAACAACATTACCCGCACCACGATTCAGGCCTTCGCAGCCGTTCTGGGAGGAACACAATCATTGCACACAAACTCTTTCGACGAAGCACTAGCCTTGCCCAGCGAGAATGCCGTCAGAGTCGCTCTCAGAACGCAGCAGATAATAGCCCACGAAAGCGGCGCAACCAACACAATCGACCCCTTGGCCGGTTCATACTACGTTGAAGCTCTCACGAACGAGATGGAAGAAAAAGCGATGGAATACATTCAAAAAGTGGACGACATGGGAGGAGCCATAGTTGCAATAGAAAAAGGATTCTTCCAGAAAGAAATAGCTGACAGCTCCTACAAATACCAGAGAGAAATAGAAGAAAAGACGCGGACAATAGTCGGCGTGAACGATTACCAAATCACGAAAGACAAGTACCCAATAGAACTTCTCAGGGTAGACCCCCAAGTCGAAAAAGAACAAGTTGCCAACCTCAACAGCCTCAGAAAAACGCGAAACAACAAGAAAGCCGAAGAAACACTCGACAAGCTAGAGCGCTCGGCAGAGAAAGATGAAAACCTCATGCCCGCGATAATCGAAGCAGTAAAAGCCTACGCTTCTCTGGGCGAGATTTGCATCGTGCTGCGCAAAGTTTATGGAGAATACAAGGAGTTAATCGTGATTTAAAGAGGCGAAAAAATGGAAGAAACAAGAAAAATCAGAGTTCTAATCGCAAAACCGGGCCTTGACAGTCACGACAGAGGCGCCAAAGTCGTGGCCAGAGCCCTAAGAGACGCCGGCATGGAAGTGATATACACGGGCCTCAGACAAACTCCGGAACAAATCGCAGAAACAGCCCTGCAAGAAGACGTGGACGTCATAGGCCTAAGCATTCTCTCAGGCGCCCACAAAACCCTCTTCCCTAGAATAATGAAGCTCCTCAAAAAACAAGGGCTAACAGACGTGATGGTTTTCGCCGGAGGAATAATTCCCGAAGAAGACGTTACCGAAATGAAAAAACTGGGGATAAAGGAAATCTTCGGACCAGGAACCACGACCGAACAGATAATACATTACGTGACGGACAACCTCCCAAAAAGAGACTAATCCCCTACGATGTGCAAAAGTTTTGACCAGAACTCAGGAAATCGCACAAGGTGTTCTGAAAGGAGATCGCAGAAGCATAGCAAAAGCCATAACAATCATTGAAAACGGCACGCCTGAAGCCCAAGAACTGATTGCAACTGTTTTTCCTCACACGGGAAAAGCTCACATCATTGGCTTGACCGGAGCCGGCGGGGCTGGAAAAAGCACGCTAATCGAGAAAATCGTCCGCGAGTACAGACTAAAGGGCAAAACAGTGGGCGTAATCGCCGTAGACCCCACGAGTCCCTTCACTGGAGGGGCATTCCTAGGCGACAGGATTCGCATGCAAGAATTAAGCACCGACGAGGGCGTTTACATAAGAAGCATGGCAACCCGCAACTACGCGGGTGGAGTATCGAGAGCAACAAAGGACTCAGCAAAGATACTGGACGCCGCTGGAAAGGACATAGTGATAGTCGAAACGGCCGGCGCTGGCCAGAGTGAAGTCGAGATCGTCAACGTAGCCCAAACAATAGTTGTCATGCACGCTCCGGGGCTTGGAGACGAGATACAGGCGATAAAAGCGGGAATAATGGAGATAGCAGACATATTCGTTGTAAACAAGGCTGACCGAGAAAACGCAAACAAGACCACGATAGACATACAAGCGATGCTCCAGATGAGCAACAAGAAAGACGGATGGAAACCGCCAGTGCTGAAAACAGTGGCGCTCACCGGCGAAGGCGTCCCAGAACTCATCGAAAAAATCGAAGAACACAGATGCTTCCTCGAAACAGACACGAAGCACAGGGAAAGCCTGTTGAAAACCAAGGCCGAAGCGGAGCTGATAGAAGCGATAAAAGAAAAAGTATCCAGAACACTGCTAGACCAGCTTAGGAGAGAAGGAAAACTCGACAAACTTCTCAGCGAAATCGTCGAGAAAAAGACAGATCCAGCTTCCGCGGCTGAAAAACTTCTCAGGAAAACGATTAATCATGCCTAAACTCGAGAAAGGACTCGTCCAAGTTTACACTGGAAACGGGAAAGGCAAAACATCCGCGGCCTTCGGCCTTGCGCTAAGAGCAACAGGCAGGGGACTTAGAGTATACGTGATTCAGTTCATCAAGGGCGGGTTCGACTACGGCGAACTCCACGTTCTGGACAAACTTCCGAACATCACCCTGAAAACTTTCGGAAGAGGCAAGTTCATCACAGCAAAGCCCCCTGAAAAAGAAGACATCAAACTCGCCGAAGAAGCGCTCAAACTGGCAACTGAAATCACAGGAGCCGGAGAATACGACATCGTCATCCTTGACGAAATCAACGTCGCTATAGACTTGAAACTCATAAAACTTCAAGAAGTCATCGAAATGATAAAAAAGAAACCCGACAACGTTGAGATCATTCTAACCGGCCGTAACGCGCCAGAAGAAATAATCGACCTTGCAGACCTTGTGACAGAGCTGAAGGATATTAAGCATCCATTCCATAAGGGTTTCAAAGCTCGAAAAGGAATCGAATACTAGATTTTCACGCGACAAGCCAGTACATGAGCGCGCTCGGATACGCCGAAACTGTGCAGACTTGCTATTTTGCACATTTTAGGTTGGATAACAACATTAAGGTAACCTCACAAACGCGGAGCCGGAGGCGTCATAAAGCAACATCGCGGTTTACGCCGTCACATTACACGGCTATATTACGTCGGACGTAAAGAAAAAAAGACGGGGCATCGTTCACCCTTCAAACGGTACCCCAACATAATGTCATGTCTAAACTCACAGAGGGGGGCGACTTCAACGGAGCGCCAAAATCCAAGTTTACACATTTTCAGAGCGCACCAACATGGAAACATATGCGGATCCATTACACGGCAACATTACATTTGATGTAAAGAAAAAAAAGGGAGGGGCCAAGACGAGCAACCCTTTTGTCACTCAATTGGAAAGAATACGACAACTTTCTCCCAAATTGCTTTAATAAGAGATTTCAGCCTCTATATGAGAGGCCTAGAGGCAAAAAGCACCGATGCTGATCCAAGAGGTCATCCTTGAAAACTTCATGTCCTACGAGTACGCAAGGGTACCGTTCAGGCCTGGCGTAAACGTCATCTGCGGACCCAACGGCTCAGGAAAATCGTCGCTGCTACTCGCAATTTCCGTGGCCCTTGGACAGTCATACACTGAACGTTCCAGAAAACTCAGCGACCTGATACGCTGGAACAAGGAACAAGCCCGTGTAACGCTGATTCTGGACAACAGCAGAGCAGGCAAGAACAGGCCCGTGCAGAAGTTCAACAAGGACCAGATCTTCCTCACAAGAGTCCTCCGCCGCGACGGAAACTACTGGTTCGAACTCGAAAACCGAGCCGTAACAAAAAACGACGTTGAAAGACTACTAGGAAAATTAGGCGTCGACCCCGACAACATACTCATCATAATGCACCAGAACATGGTCGAACAGTTCACCGTGCTCTCCCTACAGGAAAAACTGCGCATAGTCGAAGCAGCCGTCGGGCTCGAACCCTACCGCGAAAACGTGCTACAAGCCCAAAGAAAGCTAACCCGCATACTCAGCCAAGAAGACTCCATGAGCAAACTTCTGGAGACAGCCGAGCAGACCCTCAACTACTGGAGAGAACAATTCGACAGATACCAAGAAAAGAAACAACTGCAGACAAAAAGAAGATTCCTCGAAAGAGAACTCGCCTGGGCAGAAGCGTCAAGAAGAGAGGAAACGCTCAGACAACTAGAAGCCGACACGAAGAAGGTGCACGAAGCTCTAACGCTAATAGAAGAAGAGCAAAAAACAGTAAACGGCAACCTGCAAGACCAACGGGACGAAACCGGAAAACTGAAAAACGATTGGAAGCTCCTGATTGATGAACGACTGAGCTTGGAATGCGAAAGAGCCACAAACGCCTCAACAATCTCATTATGCGAACAACTACAAACGGAAACAGCCAAGATACATTCCCTCGTTGAGAGCCAGTCCGCCAAAACAGATTCGCTAGCCAGAGAAAACTCACAGTTCAAACTCTTAAGAAGCGGGTACCTGAAAGATTTAATACAGAACTCCAGTGAGCGACTGTCAAAGCTAAAGAACCAGATAATCAGGAACGAAACAAAAACCCACGAACTGGAGGAAATGGCCGAAAAAGTCAACGGCCAAGTCCTGGAAATCCGGATCAAACTAGCTCTATTGCAGTATCGCAGGGAAACGGCAGAGGCCAATTTAAAGGAACTGGGGAGATCACTTTCGGATGCTCGGGCACGAGCAGAAGAATCAACGAAGAAAGCAGAGCAAGTCGGCGCCCGAATCGCCGCAATAAAAGATGTTGGAGAAATTCTGGACGAAATAAGAGTAACCGAAGGACATCTAGCCGCGTTATCCGACGTTTCGGAAGACGTAGAGCGCATGTACGAATCCTACTCAAAACTTTACTTGGAATTGAAGGAGAAAGCCCAACTCGTCGCCGAAAACCGCGAAAAAACCCTGGAAGAAGTAAAGACCAGGATGCAGTCCTGGCGGACCGTCATACACAACCTTCTCGACCGCGTCAACCTTGAATATCAAAAAACCCTGGTTCAAACCCAAGCAGTCGGCGAGGTCAAGCTTGCCAACGAGAACGACATAGAGGGAGCGGGCCTCGAAATACTGGTAGGCTTCAAAGGAGGCAAACCAGTTCCGCTAGACTCCTTCACCCAAAGCGGCGGCGAGAGAACAACCGCCACAATGAGTTTCCTTCTAGCCTTACAACAGCACGTCCGCTCACCTTTCCGCGCCGTCGACGAATACGACATACACATGGATCCAAAAAACCGGGAGCTGATCGCACAGATACTGATCTCTGCAGTGAACGACTCCACCGCTCAATACCTCATTATAACACCCAGTCAAATAACATTCGCAAAGGAAGATGTGAACATAGTCACAGTGCAAAACATCGATGGCAAATCGATAATCCGAGAGGTGGTCTGACGCTTCCCGAAAGAGAACAGAAAAAACTCGGAAGGGAGAAGCTTCAGCGCATAATCGACACATGCAAGTCCATCGAAGGACGCTCACTTGACCCCTTCACAGTAGACGTCAAGGACAACGTTGACACCGTGAAAAAATACTTTCCAGAATGGAAGATTCCAGAAGATCTGTGTCTAGACGCCGAAACGATACATCAACTCGCGTCTGTAATAAAACTTCAAAGCGAATGGGTCAAACACCGCTCAACGACTCTCTACACGGACCCATTTCTATTGGACGAAAAAATCAAACGAATAGAAAAAGTAGACATCGTCAGGACCTTCATCAAAGTCTGGCATCCCATAATCGAGTTCGAACAGATCTCGATTCAGAGTCTGGCAGAAGCATTGAGATACTGGGAAAGCTTAGTCCCGCTAAATGAAAGATGGAATGAAATGACGCCGACAGAAATCGAATCTGGCAAAGCAACCAGGGAAGAGCTTGTAAACCAGAGAATCCTACGGGACGAAGCCTTCTCGCAGGAATTGGAAGATTTTTGGCAAGAACTGAAGAAGCAGGTTGCCCAGACTGGGAAAAACGGGAAGATTCGATACCAAAGTTTCGTCTATGCCGAGACGTACAAAGAAACCGTGAACAGAGCCTTCATGACGAGTTTTCTGATTACCTACGGTTACGCAACCTTGGAAATTCACCCTTTGGAAGAAGAAATGTTCATAGCACCTTGTGAAAAACCAACAGTCAAAACCAGCAACAAACAATTGGTGTCGATTCCCATAGCCCTAACCGCAGAAGACTGGGAGAAATGGAAGAGAGAGGAATAGAGTGAGCAAGAGAAAAGCATACTACGCGAGCAAGGTCAAACGAGCCACCCACATGCTCTTTTACAAGAGACACAAGAAACCCGGAGTCAAGGGTTGGGAACTTCGAAAGACGATAGGCTCAGACTACCCGAAAGTTCTGAGAATAATGGACGATTTCTTGAAACCGCTCGACCTGCAAGTCAAAACTGTCTTCGAAGAAGGAAAACATGTGGAAAAACCCACTCAGGAACAGTTGGACAAAGCCAGATTCCTCGTAGAATTGCGAGGAGAATTGGCACCAAAAGAAGCCAAAATGATCGGCTGGCGAATAGACGACCTAGCAGGACTGGCGATCGCCATCTCCTACATAATATCCAAGAAAGGAAAATCCCCCAGAAAGGAAATTGACGAACTATTACGAGAAAAACTCCCCGGATGGAAAGTAGGCATCAACATTGACAGATACGTAAAATACGGCTATCTAGCCCAAGACGAAAACGAACAACTATACCTGGACTGGAGAACGAGCGCAGAGGTAGATCAGAAAGCTCTCGTGGATTTGCTTCTGAAAGCCGAACAGTAGATTGCTGTCCTCTATTTTCTTATCCGATGGTACAGGGAAGCCAAAACAGCTATAACAATTACAGCGGCGAGAATGAGCAGCGGACTGCCCAGAAACTGGGCGCCAAAGGACTCATCTGCAACGTGAACAATTCCGGCCAAGGAAAACAATAGAAAATACCAAAATAAGGCTGACACCGCACCAAGTTTCACGCTAATAACCTTCTGAATCTATGTTATGCTGACGTTTTGTATTTGGAAGTATCTCTTCATCAAGAATCTCAAGCGCTCAGCGTTACGCCCGTTCTTCCCTATAGCGACGCCCTTGTCCTTCGGGTTTACGGCCACAACTGCGATGGTTTTGCCGTCAGGTCTTTCGGTTAGACGAACTTCTTGGACCAAAGCTGGTTTCAATGCGTTCTTGATGAACTGTGCGGGCTCTTCTGCATACTCGATTATTTCGTGTTTCTTTCCCGTCATCCTCTCCAGGGTGTGAATGTTTCTTCCGCCTCTTCCAATTGCAACTCCAACTTGGCCTTGTCCAACAACGTAGAGCACTCGCCCCTGCTCTTCGTCGATTATGCAGTCTTTGACACTTGCACTTGTTATGCTTTCAAAAAGCGCGATGTAACGCATTTCGTTGCTCGTGAACTTTATTCCGCTGGTCATTCGTTTCCTCCGCTAGATTCCTCAGTTTCAGTAGTTTCCGTTAGCTTGAGAATTTCAGAGTCTCCTGGCTCTCTTATACTTAACGCTGAGACGCTGAAGGGCTTACCGCACACTGCGGCCAAGTCTAACGACGTGCCCTTGTATATTATCAGAGGAACCTTCGAGAGTTTTGAATAGTACTCTACGTCTCCTCGAACGTTTTTCGGGCAGTTTGCAGCTAGGATTATCAGCTTGGCTTTGCCTGTTTGAGCATTCTGCACTGCAGAAGCTGCGCCGAGAGACACTTTGCCAGTTTTTACGGCCGTGGTGATTGCCTTGTCTACGTCTATCATTTCTTGTTCTCCTTTTTCTCGAATGTCGACATGAACAGTTCAACCAGGCCCGTGCCAATTGGTATCGATTGTCCGACTATCACGTTTTCGGTAACTCCCGCCAGGGGGTCGCTTTCGCCCTTGACGGCTGCTTCAACGATGTTTGGAACCGTAATTTCAAATGCTGCTCTGGCCAACACGCTTGACTTCTTTCCGCTTATTCCATGTCTGCCTATCTGTTGCACTTCGCCTGTGGACGTCATCATGTCTGCAACGAGCATCACGTGACGGTTATCCACGTCCAATCCTTGCTCTTCTAGGACGCCCTTAGCTTCATGAACCAATGCGTTCCTAGAAGCTTCGATCCCGATGGTCTTTGCGATTTCGTGAACGTTGTTCGTCGTCGTCCTCGAGGTATCTACACCCGGAACCTCTAGAACCTTAGGCAGGTTTGAGCCGTCGGTGTTGATGACCCATTCTCCATGTTCTTCGCTGACCAGCACACGTTTTATGCCGGGCACGCCCTTAACGTGAAAAACGGATACTTTGCCCAGCAATTTCCTGATTGTTTCGACTTTCTTGGGCTGTATGAGTATGTTGTTTCCTTTCGTCTTCGTCGTGGCGTTGGGTATTTGCAGTCTGTCCTTCAGCTCCTGCATTGTTATTCCACGATCATCCATCATGGTTTTGCTGGGTTCGATTACTATCTCGTCGTGCACTGGATCTATGTATACAGCTTCGGCCACGTTTTCCAGCGTTGTATAGATTATGTCCCTTGCAATCTTGACTGCAGCGTCTCGGCTCTTTCTGTATTCCGGACTCAGATAAATCGTCATTACTGGTGTTGATGGAATTCTTCTAGCGTCAACAATTTCAATCAATCTTGGCAAACCGAGAGTCACGTTTTGCTCCTTGACTCCAGCATAATGGAACGTCCTTAGCGTCATCTGAGTGCCTGGTTCGCCGATGGACTGTGCAGCCACGATGCCCACGGCCTCACCTGGCTCCATCAGAGCGCGCTTATAGCGATCAACAGTTAACCCGATTGCTTTCTCAACACTTGCTGTGCTCAGTTTGTATTTGGCTAAGTTCTGTTTAAGTTCGTCTCTTAGAATAGGCGTGAGTTGTTCTTCAACTTTCTCCAACTGTTTCCTGACAAATTCAGCGGATGCTGGTTTTCCTCTCTCCTTACCGATTCTGATTTGGTCAACCAAACGAGTTACGTTCACTGCTTTGCCATGGTCGCTCTTGGCGGGGTCAACGCCGTCTTCGCCGTATTGGAATTGAATTATGTCGCCTGTTGAGTTTCTCACAGTACCATCGTATTCCAAACGTATGTGCTCTAACGCGTTAATCAGTCTTCTTTGCATGTAACCGCTCTGCTGAGTTCTGACCGCTGTGTCAACCAAACCTTCTCTTCCGCCCATTGCATGGAAGAAAAACTCGATGACATCAAGACCGTGCTGATACGACGAGTAAACGAAACCCCTCGCTTTTGGACGTTGATCTCCTGCCTGAAAATGCGGCAAAGCACGATCTACGTATCCTCGCAGAATTCGTTTTCCACGTACTGCTTGCTGTCCAACGCACGCACTTATCTGGCCGATGTTCAGGCTGGAACCTCTTGCACCTGTTCTCGTCATTATTATGCCTGAGTTATCCAACGTGAAGTCTTCATCTGCTATTTTTCCGGATTCATCTCTTGCTTTTGCCAGCTCGTTCATTACGTATATTTCGAAAGAGTCTTCAATTGTTTGGCCTGGAAGCCTAGATAAAGCGCCTTTGCGATAACTGTCAATCAATTCCTCTATTCTCTTCTCAATCCTCTCCATGGTTTTTGCTATTCTATCCTCGGCCTTCGGAGAAAGCACCAGCTCGTCGTATGAATACGTGAAACCTCGCATTGAAATGAAAACCTTTAACATTCTAGTTATCTTATTAAGAAAGTCTCTCCCAGCTTCAGTTCCATAATCCTTTATTATCCTATGGAGAAGACTTTCAGACTGTTCGGCCCCTATTGAACGTCTATCTATTACTCCGCTTACCAGTTCACCGTTCCGCACAACCACGTAAGCATCGTGCTGACATTCTTCTTCCAAGCATTTTACGCATCCCTGACATATGTTTGCTTTCAAAATGTAGTTCATGTCTTTGGGCAGGAACAAGCTGAAAATCTGTTTTCCGCTCCAAAGCGGTTGGGGCGTCTTGACTTTCGGTTCTGGCACTGGACCTTCGTATTTCGCGGAAAGCAACAGCTTGTTGACTTCGTTTCGCGTCACGTAATTTGATTTTCTCGTGAAAAGATATGCAGAAGTTATGAAATCCCTTATCGCACCTATTATTGGACCTCCGAACCTAGGTGACAGAATCTGATCCTGAACTTGCATCAGCAGAAGTGCCTCAGTTCTTGCTTCTTCGCTTTGTGGTACATGCAGATTCATTTCGTCTCCGTCGAAGTCCGCGTTGTAAGGCGGGCAAACGCACAGATGCAGTCTGAAAGTTTTGTAGGGCAATACGCGCACGTAATGGGCCATTATAGACATGCGGTGAAGTGAAGGCTGGCGGTTGAAGATCGCAGTATCACCATCTCTGAGATGCCTCTCCACAACGAAGCCTAGTTCAACGGCTTCGGCGATCTTTTCCCTGTCGACCACGAACTCGAGCCTTATCCGTTTGCCGTCCGGCCTAATTATGTAAAGAGCTCCAGGGTACTTTTCAGGCCCGTTAGCGACAAGTCTCCGCATCTCTTCAATGTTCCATTCAGTGACCTTCTCCGGAACGGACAAGTGCATGGCAACTTCCAGCGGAACACCAACCTCGTTTATGTCAAGGTTCGGATCAGGAGAGACCACGGTTCGAGCTGAGAAATCTACCCTCTTTCCCGAAAGGTTGCTCCTGAACCTTCCTTCCTTTCCCTTGAGTCTCTGTGAAAGAGTCTTCAGTGCTCGTCCACTGCGATGTCTCGCAGGCGGTATTCCCGAGGCTTCGTTGTTGAAATACGTTGTCACATGATACTGTAGGAGTTCTGACAGATCTTGGATTATGAGCGTCGGAGCACCTGCGTCCATGTTTTCCTTCAGTCTTTGATTGATTCGAATTATGTCCACAAGTTTGTGCGTCAGGTCGTCCTCTGAACGGATTCCAGATTCCAGTGTTATTGATGGGCGAACGTAAACCGGAGGAACTGGCAAAACTTGCAGAACCATCCACTCAGGCCTTGCTGTATTCGGATTGAATCCCAAGAGCTGAAGATCCTCGTTAGGTATACGTTCCATTCTCTCCCGAACCATGCTAGGAGTCAATGGTTCCGAACCGCTATCTGGAATCTGCTCACTGAATTTCGTGGGTTTTTCGAAAGTTATTTTGAACTGCACACCGGCGCAGTGAGGACATTGTTTCCTTTTTGTCTCTTGCATAATTGTCTTGTAAACTTCATCCGGAACCAAGCCTAAGAGTTCCCTAGTTTTTTCAATCCTTGCTTGAACTTTCTTGATGGTTTCATCAGGTAGCAAGATGCGTCCGCAGTTTCGACAAGTGCACTTCAGGAGATCGAATATTATCTTGGTGAATTCTATGTGTATTATAGGAACTGCGAGTTCTATGTGGCCGAAGTGACCGGGGCAGCGAATCGCCGTGTTGCCGCACGTCTTGCATCTCTGTCTTGGCTCGAGGGTTCCAAGTCTTCCGTCCATCAATCCAGCCGTGATTGGCGCACCATCTTCGTCGTACGTGTCAGGTGTTTGAATCTCTACGACCGAAAGCTTACGAACGTCTTGCGGCGAAAACATGCCGAAATCGATCTCGTCTACGACCTTATGGATTATTTCTTCAACAGCCATTTCAGGCCTTCTCCTTGAGCTTCAGTTTAGGCGATATGCAAAGGCTCATCAATTCTTGCAGCAGAAGCTTGAACGCATAGGAGACCACAACTGGTGAGATTTTCGATTTATCTTCGCAGAGTTTGCATACGTACTTTCTTTGTTTCATGTCGTAATAGGCTATATGCCCGCAACTTTCGCATATGTAAAGAGTGTACTTGTCCGATTCCTCCAGCAGTCTGTCCCTCAGAAGCATAGCGGCTCCGTGACCGATCAAACAGTCCCGTTCCATCTCACCGAACCTTAGACCCCCGCCCCTTGCTCTTCCCTCTGTGGGCTGCCTGGTCAGCATCTGAACCTGTCCTCTCGCCCTTGCATGAATCTTGTCGGCGACCATGTGATGCAGTTTCTGATAATGTATCACTCCTACGTAAATGTCCGCGACAAACTTTTCACCTGTGACGCCACTGTAAAATACTTCGGCGCCAGTATTGCTGTAGCCCAACTTGACGAGTTCCTTCCTAAGTTGGTCAGGCGTTTCATTAGAGAAGGGAGTTCCGTCTACGGGGCTACCTCTCATGGATGCCACCTTTCCAGCGAGTGATTCGATGAACTGGCCAACTGTCATCCTTGAGGGTATAGCGTGCGGATTGACTATTATGTCTGGAACTATTCCATCTTCCGTGAATGGCATGTCTTCCTGAGGAACTATCAAACCGATTACACCCTTCTGTCCGTGTCGAGAAGCAAACTTGTCGCCCAGCTCTGGAATGCGTTGGTCACGGACTCTCACCTTTACCAGTTTGCTTCCTTCTCCTGATGCCGTCACGAATATAGCGTCAACGATACCCGTTTCCGATGGACGCATATCTACCGAAGTGTCGCGCATAGACGGGCCTTTAACCTCGAATTCCTTGTACTCCTCAAGAAACCTAGGCGGACTAATTCTACCTATGAGAACGTCGCCCCCTGTAACCGCTGACTCGAGACCTATTATTCCGTCAGGTTCCAGCAGCCGATAGTATTGTTCACCCCTGTATCCCCGTGTTCCGGCTTCTGGCAACGTGAACTTGTCCTTCAACCCTCCTAGGTACTGGCGGCACTCGGCCTCATAAATGCGGAAGAAGGTCGAGCGTCCCAAACCTCTTTCTATCGAGGCTTTGTTGAAGACCAACGCGTCTTCCATGTTGTACCCTTCATACGATAGGACAGCCACAACACAGTTTTGACCGGAAGGTCGGAGTTTGTAACCCATCGTTTCCATCAGAGCCGTCTCGGCTATGGGCAGTTGCGGATAGTGGAGAATGTGTGAACGCGAGTCCACACGTTGCTGAAAGTTTGTTGAGTAGACTCCTAGAGCTTGCTTTGCCATCGCGGCCTGATAGGAATTGCGTGGTGATTGGTTGTGTTCTGCGTAAGGGATGGTTGAGGCACAGATGCCGAGAATCGTGTACATTGCAATTTCCAAGTGCGTGTGTGCAGGATTTAGCTCTTCAGGGCACAAGGCGATGTAGGCATTTTCCTCTTCCTCAGCGTCTATGTATTCTATTATCCCGTTCTTGATTAGATCTTCCCATGCCCATTCGCCGGAGCCTATCTTTTCGACGTGCTCGGCTCGGAGTTTGGGAACGCCGTTTTCGATTATTATCAGAGGCCGCCTGACCCTTCCTTCGTCACAGTTCACATACAGTTCTTCCCTCTCGCCCTGAGCTTTTGTGAAATAAGCCACGTTGACTTCGGTCGATATTTCTCCCCTCCTTCTCCGTTCAACGAGTTCTCGAGCTAATTCGGCGGGTGAGCCGAAATATCCAATTATGTTTCCGTCGACGAAAACTTTTGAACCTGAGAGTCTTAAGGTTTCATCTGCGTCAGGCACTGCCCGAACGCCGGAACTGAACAGCAGCTGCTTTATTTTATCAGGATTTACGCCCACTGAGATAGTTGCGGACAATGCCAGATTCTTGACCAATCCGCAGTTTGAGCCTTCAGGGGTCTCGTTGGGGCATAAGCGACCCCAGTGGGTTGCGTGCAGGTCCCTTGCCTCGAAGTTCGGTTGACTTCTGCTCAAAGGTGACTGCAACCTTCGCAGGTGACTTAGAGTGGAAATGTGGTTTGTCCTATCCAAGAGTTGAGTTATGCCAACTCTTCCTCTTCCCCAGTTTCCAGTCGCAAGCGCGTGCTGGAATCTTTCGGAAATTATTCCTGGGCGCACAGCCGCCGAAACAGTTATTATTGGTCCCTTCACGCCTATTCGTTCGAGCTGGTATTTTATGTCGCGCGTGAGGTTTCTAAAGGCTACCCTGAAAAGGTCGGCGAGCAAAGGTCCTGCAAGCCTCAGTCGCTTGTTCTTGAAATGGTCTTTGTCATCAGTTTTTCGTCTTTCAAGCTGAAGTTCAATCGCTCTGCACGCCATCTCACTCAAGAACAAGGCTTTGTCTCTTCTGCTCTGGTCCGTTCTGCCAATGTGGGGCAGAAAGTTTTTGTCTATTGCAGTTTCAGCTTTTTGCACTCGGTATTCTTCCACTTGCCCGTGTGCCACACGATTCCCGATGAACAGGATCGCATCTTTTGCGGTGTCCACTCCTAAGGCTTTTTCGTAGGAAGGCTCTAAAGAGGTTTGCACGTCCTTGTCCAGAGAAATTGATTCTGCTATCTCTTTGTCTGATTCGAGTCCCAGGGCACGCATCAACACGACGAACGGGATTTCCGAGGGCACTCCTGGAATTGAAACGTATATAGCTGCGTCAGACTTTATCTTCAATTCTATCCTTGCCCTGAAACCAACTGTGGTTGAGAAAATCTTTGACTGGTATACTGGCGTTGCGCCCTTTTCATCTATGTCCACGATTATGCGGTTCGGCGCCAGGTCTTCCATGGCTACTATTACGCGTTCGGAACCGTTAACAACAAAGTAGCCGCCCGGGTCGTCCGGATCTTCTCCGCATGCTATCAGTTCTTCTCTTGAAAGTTGAGACAAGAAGCACAGTTTCGACTTGAGCATTACGGGTATGTTTCCGACGTAGACGAGTTCTGTGTCCTGTTCTCTGCCATCTATGACGGGTGTCATCTCTAGAGCTACGGGTGCAGCGTATGTTAAGTTTCGCAGTCTGGCCTCCATAGGGTAGATTTCATGTTTTGTGCCGTCCACTTCTGTCGCGTACGGTCCGGTTATTCTGGTCTGAGGGTCTATGATCCAAATCTGACCCAGCTTGACCTTGTAGGGGCTCTCGGGAACTTCTATGGGGATTTCGCCTATTTCGTCGATTACTTCTTGAAGGCCTCGGTCGATGAACTCATTATAAGAGTCCAGATGTTGGCGTACCAAGCCCTTGTCCTTGAAGAAGGCGTTCAATAGTAAGTGTGTGTCTTCTTTCGATATTTCAGCCATTTTTAATCATCCCCCGCAGCTTCACGTTGGACGTGGATGAGAGAGATCGTTTCGATGCGGGTTTCCTCAAATTTTTGATTTCCTCCAGCTATGGGTCATTCCGACTTGAAAAATGGTCACCAATATTTAAGGAGCTAAAAACGTAACTTATGTGCTGTCTAATAAACTTTTTGTGCTTTGTGATGTGTTTCAGTTTGCTCAGTCGGATAGGAAAATTACGGCAGTTCGAAACGAAATGCATTAGTGGCTAGCGTCATAAGTCATTGTAGGGGTTGAAGTTGGAAGAGAGGTTCAAGGCAGCAATCGTATGGTTAATTTTGAACGGGAAAGCTGAAGAAGCTTTGGCGATTCTCGCCAAGAAACACGGTGTCAGAGTTCCCACCGTAAGAGTCGGGTTGCCCAAGAGGGATAGGGTGAAGGCGCTGGGATGTTACAACGGGAGGAAGAGGACAATTTTCGTTCGGAACAGTGACACGTTGAGAGATCCATTCGTGATTCTGCACGAGTTTTACCATCATCTCAGGACGGCTGGCGATGCGAGGCACCGAGGAACTGAGAAGTACGCGGATGCTTTTGCGAAGGAGTTCCTGGAGGCATACAGGTCAATGGCAAATGCAGAATCGGCAAATGATTAATAAGAAAGAGCGGAAAATCTTACTGTGCGCAGCGGTAACCAAGCCAGGTCAAAGGTGAAGGACTCAAGATCGGTTTTCTTGGCCTGAAATAGCTCCTATGAGCCATCCTTTCCCGTAGGGGTTCGCCGGTTCAAATCCGGCCCGCTGCACTCCTAAGCCTGCATTGGGCTGCTTTTGGACAGATTGACATAGAATTCGGGATAGTGTGCAGTTGGGCGGGGCGATTGGGGAAAATCTGCAACTTGGGGCGGCTGGCCCCTCCCTTTTTTTCTTTACATCAGATGTAATGTTGCCGTGTAATGTTGCTGTGTAAGTTTCCATGTTGCGCGTGCTTGTTTCCGAAAATCGTTGAAAATGTTGCTTGCAGGCGTGTTAGTGTCTGTCTTCTCTCTTTGCATTTGGGTTTGACGTTACGTTGGAGTGTAGATTTCAACTGTGAACGGGTGCCCTCTCCCTTTTTTCTTTACGTCTGACGTAATGTTGGGGCGTAATGTGTCAGCGTAAATCGCGATGTTGCTTTTCGACCGGAGTCGGTGTTCTTCTGGGCCAACACTTGTTTTAGCCAACGGAAGAAGAAAACGGTTTGTTAAAATAAGAAATGGTTGTGCGCCATCAGAATTCATCTTCCCCTTTAGCGAGTTTGAAATTCAGTGCACAGATGGTCAAAACCGTTGCTCTGTCCCGAAATTATGTGTTGTATGGTTTGTGAGACTGTATGCTGGGAGGTATTAACCGTGACAGTGAGAATGAAGATAGGCGTTTTGAACTCGGGATATAGTCAGCCTGATTCAACATGTCCCGCCTTTTTTGAGTCTCCTGCTGTAACAGATGCCGGTGTAGTTCAGTCGAACACCATGTGAGAAAGGCTTATATTACGATTCACGACATCGGTGTCTCTGCACGATAGGCGTTGAAAAAACATGAGAAAGAAAATAGAGTTAGAGGCTCGCAGGGGAAACCAAAACTCGAAGTTTGAACCGCTCCTCGAAGATCCTGTCTTGCGTGAATTTGTTGTTAGTAGATGGCAGACATAGCGCGTAGGCTATGAACCACCCCAAACAATTCGTCCAGACAATGGGATCTGGACAAATTCTGTTTTTCAAAGAAACACGTGTCCGTTTGGTCCCATAATCTTTCTTTTTAGCCTTGTCGGGCTTTCCTGTAAGGCCATTTGTGCGGTGTCTTGTTGTCAAACTTCCTTCGAATGGGAAGCACAAAAATGGAAATTCAGGGGTAAATGCATATATCTTTCTGAATTGTTTAAAACGTTGCGCTGTTCGTTGTCTAAGGCGGAAAAATGATTCTAACAGACGAAATATTGAAGTTGAAGAAAGAGAAGAATGCAATAATCTTGGCGCATAATTATCAGAGGGAAGACGTTCAGGATATCGCGGACTACATCGGGGACAGCATAGAGCTTGGCAGGAAAGCCATGGAGGAGAAAGATGCGAAGATTATAGTTTTCTCTGCTGTTGATTTCATGGCAGAGTCCGCGGCAATCCTTAATCCTGGCAAGAAGGTGTTGTTGCCGACGCTTGGTGCGCGATGTCCTATGGCGCAGATGCTCACCGTTGAAGAGATTAAGAGGGCGAAGTTGCACCATCCACTCGTGCCCGTGGTTTTGTACGTTAACACTCTGGCGGCAGCCAAGGCCTACTGTGACATTTGTTGCACGTCGGCTAATGCTGTTGATGTGGTTGCATCGTTAGACGCGGACACGGTGCTCTTCGGCCCAGACCGCAATCTGGCTGAATATGTGCAGAGGAAGACTGGAAAGACTGTTATCTCTATCCCTGAATGGGGATTTTGTCCAACGCACTTGCTCTTTCAATCGGAGGACGTCCAGGTTCTGAAGAGTAGATACCCAGAAGCCAAAGTTATGGTGCATCCCGAGTGCACGTTTGAAATGCAGAAAGCCGCCGACTTCGTCGGAAGCACCTCACAAATGTGCAGGTATGCAAAAGAATGCGAGGCTGAAACGTTCATAGTGGGAACAGAGGAAGGAATACTTCACAGATTGAGGAAAGATAATCCACGGAAAAAGTTCCTTTTGGCCTACGAAGAGGCTGTCTGCCCGACCATGAAGTTGAACACTCTTGACAGGATTTACACCGCTTTGAAAGAAGAAAAATACGTAATTACTGTCCCCGAACCTGTCGCAAGGCAGGCCAGGAAAGCCTTGGAAAGAATGTTTGACCTGAAATGCAGATAAAGGCTAGACGGAAAAAACCGTTAGCTTGAACAGCTTCACTCCTTTCTCAGGAGCTAGGACATATCCTATTTTTCGATCAGCGCGCGCGCTAACTTTCGAGTTCAGACAAGTCGGTGAGGGTTTCAGTTAACCGCCAACTTATTAGCAATTTGATTGAAGAGATGTCTAATGGAGTTGATTCTGAACGGCTTGACGCAAACATCGCATGTTTGGAGGAAGAACAACTTTTTGAGTTGGAAGAGCGATAGGTGTTCTTACAAGGACCCTCTTAGCGATGCTGGTTTGATTTGGAAGATCTGAGAATAGCAAAAAAGCATTTCATGGAAGAAGGCTTGACGCTTTCCATCGTCAAGGACGAGTATGTGCTCTTTGATACTGCTTCTCATGGAATTTCTGGCCTGTTGAGGGCAATTCAAGAGCTTGGCGAGCGGCTTAAGGGGGCTTCTGTTGCGGACAAAGTTGTTGGCAGGGCGATTGCGCTCTTATGTCTCTACGCGGGGGTTGAAAGGGTGTACGGTTCGGTGATGAGTCGGGCGGCGAAGGAATTGTTTGAAGAGAATGGTGTTCATGCTGAATGGAAGGAGTTGATTGGAAGCGTACTCGACGAGTGCAAATCGGCGACGTGTCCGTTCGAGAGGCTGGCTGTAGGAATCTCGGATCCTGAAGAGGCTTACAAAAAACTTAAAGCTCTGCAAGATTCTCTAAAACAGCGTAGGTTGGGAGACAAACTTGGGGAGCGAGGAGTCTGAGGAGAAGGAACTGGAACGTTTGAGGCATAAGAAGGTGAGTGAGTTGGGGGAGAAGAAGCAGGAAGTGAGTGATAAGCCGGTTCACATAACGGATGCGAGCTTCAAAGAGATGACCGGCAAGCAGGGTGTGGCGCTGGTGGATTTTTGGGCGGCGTGGTGTGGCCCGTGTCGGTCGTTGGCTCCGACGATTGAGGAGTTGGCTAAGGAGTACGCGGGCAGGATTCTTGTGGGGAAGCTTAACGTGGATGAGAATCCACAGACTGCGGAGTGTTTTCAGGTTTTTAGCATTCCGACGATGCTGATAATGAAGAACGGTGAAGAAGTCGACAGGATTGTGGGCTGTGTTCAGAAGAAATATATAGAGGCTGCTTTGAAGAAGCATATGGAGTAGGTTTGGGCATGGACTTACCGGAACGTCGGGTGATTGGCGCGCTGTTGCTTCTTCTGGGTGTTTCTTCGTTGGCTGTGGGTGTTTACACCGGTCAGCTCAGCGTCATAGTGAACCTGCTTGAGAAGATTTTCCCCTAATCGGTACTGAGCAGGAGTTTTTGTCAGTGGCGCCGACTGGTTTGGCGTTGTTTGTCTATTGAACAGATGGGTGTTTGTTTTGAGTCCGCCGGTTGTCGAGGGCAAGAACGGGGAGGGTGAAGCCGTTTTGGAGGCGGCTAAGTTCATGTTGGCGGCCGCGCGAACGGCTCCTAAGACGGCGGGCGTGGATGATATCGTGACGTTGATTGTCTACGGGGCGGAGAAGGATGCGGTTGCGGGTAAGATGGAGGAGATTGGGCTGGAGAGGAAAATTGAGGGGTTCAGGCGGGACGCGAAGAACGTTAGAGATTCTTTTGCGGTTGTTCTGATCGGCGTCAGGGGGGACAGAAGCGTCGGCTTGGACTGTGGAGCTTGCGGCTACGGGGGTTGCCGAGGGTTTGATGAGGCTGCTAGGAGGGAGGGCAGGGACTTCGTCGGCCCTTCGTGCGTGTTTAAGGCCTTGGATTTGGGGATTGCTTTGGGGTCGGCTGCGAAGACGGCGAGCATGCTTGACATCGATAATCGGGTAATGTATCGGGTTGGGACGGCCGCTGTGAGGCTGAGGCTGTTGCCTGAGGCGTCGGTTGTCATGGGGATTCCGGTTTCGGCGAGGGGTAAGAACATCTATTTTGACAGGCCTGCGAGGGTGTGAGCCGTTTTCGGAGTCTGCAGCTTTTTTTGTTGTTTTGTTGGCGCTTGGGTTCGGTGAAGCTGTCTTGCTGTGGCGTTTGAGGGTTTGGCTTAGGTTTGGGTTTTCATTTTCTCGTACATTTTTTCGAGTGTCCAGCGGATGCTTGATTTGAGTTCTTTGGTTCTTTCTGGGTCGGTGTTTTTGATGTCTATTTCGCGGATGGTGTCGCCTTCTCTGATGATGGTGTAGCAGAGGATTTTGTCTGGTGGTAGTTGTCCGGTTCTGGCGAGTTCGTTGTCTCTTTCTTGCATTTTGAGTAGGATTCTTTCTAGGAGGAAGTGGGTGAATGGTGGTGTGTTGTAGTTGAAGTTTTTGTCTTCGGCGAGGACTGCGCGGAGTTGGTTTTCTGTGACGTGTAGATGTGCTAGGAGTTCGCCGGTGTTCGTCTCGAGTGGTGTGATGTTGTCGAGTTCTTCGTGCTCTTGTAGGGGTTCGGGCTGGATTTCGCTTGTTGTTTCTGTTGTTGTTTCTGTTGTTGGTGTTTGGGTTTTTGTTGGTTCTTCTGGGATTTGTGGGCGTTGGAAGCCTTTTTCGAGGAGGAGGGTGTCTAGGGTTTCGAGCATGGCTTGTGTGTCTTTGAGTTCGGCGGTGAGGTTTTCGATTTTGTTTTCGAGTTTTTTCTTGAATTCGACGAGACGTTTCATTCTGTCAGCGTCTGTTGACAATTCCTGTTCACTCATAATACCTTGCGCGGGCTTGGCTTATCAACCCTTTGGGGTGTGCGCGTTTGCTTAGGAGGGCTAAGGCTTTTGTTGTCACAGTGTTTGGGGCCGGTCGATTTGCTTTTTGGGGAGGGTGTTTCGGGCTGTTTTCTTGTTTTGAGGCTTGTCTCAGGCGTGGTCCACGACTGTGTTAGACCTGAATAGACCTGATTAGACCTGATTCGACTTGGAAAGTCTCGGTTCGACCCGTTTCGACTGGGGTAGTCTTGTTTCGACCTGCGGGAATGTTGTTCCAGAGATTTGTTTGCGAAGCGTGTTTGTGGCTTTTGGCTTTGTTGTTGGTGTAAAGGCTGCGTGAGCCCGAGAGGATGATAGCGAAGTTGAGAATGAAAATGTCGGAGTGTTGGCTTGTCCTGAAATTGCTCAATTCGCGGGCGCTCTCTAGTGGTGCGGGTGTTTTGTGGTTTGGCGCGTTTGTGAAGGTGCGCGCGTTCCTAAAACGTTAATGTACTTGCGGCGCATAATATTACTTGGAAAAGGGTAGGGAATGAACAAGAAGTTAGGTGAACTGTTTTTAACTCTGTTTGTGGCGGTAATGTTGCTGGGCAGCTTGCCAGTAATCACGCCGGTGGTCAAGGCTCAGCCACCTGCACCGTGCATGTATCTTGTGGGTTCGTCGGGTACCAGTAGTGAGACTTTTTACACGAACAGTACGTCGGTGGGGACTCTGTTTAACATTACTGGGTGGGTGAACACGACCGAGACCAGCACCGGCTGGTCTGCTGCACTGTTTTTCAACGCGTCACAGCTTCAGGTTGTGATGGGAACGTTCACCGGCTCGGGGGGCGCAGAAAGCCAGTGGCTGCAGAGCTCGGGTATTCCTGAGACGAGTGTCCTCCCCGAACCTGCATACTGGAACAACACGGCTGGCACTATTGGCGAGCCTGGCGGTTTTGGTGAATCAACTCTTCCGCCGTATGTCGCGACGAGCAATCTTGGCAGTCTGTTCACCATAGAATTCAATATTACGCAATCGCCTTCGCCTGGCACTTCACTCTCAAGCACGATCCAATGGGATGCGAATTCGTCGTGCGCCTTTGATGAAAACGGCATCGTCGAGTCAGGGTTCGCTTTCGGCAACTGTGCGTACACTTTCTATGGCAGCGTTGTCCCGTATCAGGATGTCGCCGTCACTAACGTGACCAAGTCCAAGACTGTTGTCGGCCAAGGCTTGGGCATGAACATTACGATCACAACCGCAAACTTGGGTACGATCATAGAAACGTTCAATGTCACAGTCTACGCAAACGCAACCATTGCGGTTTCCCAGAATGTGACGCTGTCAGCTGAAACCTCCGAAAACGTCACGTTAGTTTGGAACGCCACGGGCTTTGTTTATGGCAACTACACGATTAGCGCTTACGCTTGGCCTGTTCCCGGCGAAACAGACACTGCGAACAACAACTGCACGGGCGGCTGGGTTATTGTTTCTATCGTTGGTGACATCACTGGTCCGAACGGTTGGCCTGACGGGCAGGTTAACATGCGAGACATAGCTATGGTTGGGAGAGCCTTCGGCTCCACTCAAGGAAGTCCAAGCTGGAATCCGAACGCGGACATAAACGGTGACGGTAAAGTTGACATGAAAGACATCGCCCTTGCGGTCAGAAACTTCGGGGAACACACTTAGTAATCCTTTTTTTGCGGCGATGCTGAGTCGCGTGCTGGGTTTGTCTTGGAAGTCGGTTCGTTTTGGGGCAGGGTACACAGTCGTTATGGGGTTGAGTGTGTTTTGGGGTCGTTCCTGCTTGTGTGTGGCTAGGCGAGTTGTGTCAGTGCGTCGTTGGTTAGGGTGATTTTTGTTTCTGGTGGGGGTTGGTACGGTTGTATTTCGAGTTTGAGTTCGTTTTGGAGGTAGGTTTCGAATTCGTGGAAGACGGGGCTGTCTGTATTGTTGAGTTTAATGCAGGTGTTTTTTCCGTGTTGCGTGGGGCTGAGGTCGAAGAGGGCTATGTTTTTGGAGTAGTCGGGTTTTCTTAGGACTGTGTTGTATATGTCTTGTGGGGGCTGTTCTGAGAAGAGCCAGGCTTGGTGGGATGGTTCGACGACGATGTAGTGTTGTCCTTTGTGGACTACGCATTTTCTGTTTGTGATTATGGTTTTGAAGGAGGCTGGGCTGACGTTTTTGGCTGAGAGGAAGTTGTGGTATTCGTTGTTGAGTTCGACCCAGTCTTCGTTTTCGGATGTTTTCCAGCCGCGGAGTCTGCAGAACCTTTTGAAGTTGGTGAGGATTTCCCATATTCTGGACATGTTCATGCTCTTTCCCCGAATTCGAGCTTTCTTCTAGAACAAGGTTCTATTTTGTTGGCCGAAGGAATTAAGTGTTTCTGTAAGCGCTTTCCGCAAAAATGAAGGTTTTCAGTCAGATTATTTGCAGTTTTGATTACAAAACCATGCGTTTTACACAAATTCGCGGACAAGTGGCGGCTATGGGTTTTTTCACGGAAAATCCAAGGAACGCGTGCCTTTGCGATGACAAGGAATAAATTCATACGTGTTCACTCTGAATGGCGGAGACGCAGGAATTGAGAGTCAAAAATAACACGGTTTCTCTGGATGCCACGGATATGGAGATTCTGCTGGCACTGCAGAAGGATTGCAGAGAAACGTATGCGGCCGTGGGCAAGCGGTTGGGAATCGCGCATTCAACGGTGCGTGACAGGATAAGGAAGATGGAGCAGCAGGGGGTGATACGGAACTACACGGCCACTGTCGATGCTGAGAAGATTGGGTTGAGAAACATAACCGCGATGATGACGGTTTACACAGACCCTAAGGAGGCTGAGAGAGTCGCGGAGAAGTTGGCAGCCCTGCCAGAAGTCCTCGAGGCTTACACTTCCCTTTCAGAAGAACTTCTCATCATCGCAAAAGTGTCTGCCGCGAGCCAGGAAAAACTGCACGAGTTCATAGCCAACTCGGTAGCCCCGCTGCCCGGAGTCTCGAGAATTCGCACGTCAATCATCACGAAAAAGTTCAAGGAAACCCAATTTTCAATCCCTGATACGTCAGAAAAGGTACATTTATAAAAGAGATACGCGATATCAAACACGGACTGACCAGTTATGACTTTGGATGCGGATTCAAAGGTTCTCAAAACAGTTCCGAGAGAAAAAGCATTCTATTTCTTCACCTCGATTGGAAACTACACTGGGAGTAGCGCGTCCTCCCTGAAGGAATTCATGGGAAGAATAAACGAGGTAAACGTGAAGTCCCTGGAGTTTCACCTAGGCCGCGGAGACTTTGAAAAATGGGTGGCAGAGGTCCTACAAGATCAAGAACTCACGGGCGAAATCAAAAGGTTGCAGAAGCTAAACCTCACTGGCAACGGCCTCCGGGATCAACTCAGCTTCGTCGTTTCCCGGCGTGTGAAAAGACTGACAAATCAACCTACCCCTAGCCGCTACTAAGAGCTCATACAAATTATCCAGCTCGCCTGCGGACAAAAACTCCCGGGGTTTAAAGAAGCCGTCTTCGCTCATGCGTCTTAGCTTTTCTTTCCAGATGCGTCTAACCATTGACAAAAAACGTTTCTAAAACAGTGAAAGAAACAAACCTGTCTCAATAAGCCGTCGTACGCGAGCCAAAGAACCTAACCACTATGGCCAAGTCTTTCATGTTAACCACACCGTCACAGTTTACGTCCGCGGCCGGGTTCCAGTTTGGACTGGTTGGAGCAGAGCCGAGGGCGCGAGCCACCAGAACTATATCTTTCATGTCGATTTTTCCGTCCCCGTTTACGTCGCCTTTGAGCCTGACAGTTATGTTGCCGTCAATAAAAGTGTTCGAACCCGTGGGTATCGTTGCCACCGCTACTAATGTATAAATGCCCACTGGTACGCCCACAGTAACCCAAACGAACGTGTGCGTGTAGTTTTGGTTCATCCCGAGATGAATTTGAAGCGAGCCTATGACCTGGTCGGCCGTTATGTTATAGTAGAGGGTGATCACCACGTCTTCGGCGAAGTCTCCGATGTTCCAGACTGTGACGGTGATGTTGGCGCATTCATGCGGAATGACAGGTATGTCTTGGTAAGTCCACGGTGGCCCCGTGACGCTTGTCACGATGACCTCGTGGATGCCTGTTATGTAAATGCCTGTTATTGTTCCACATTCATTAGTTACGTTCATCGATGCCGACTCTAGCGTCGACAAGCCCGTCGTCGAATTCCAATGGTATGTCGTCACGCTACTGACCAATCGCGACAGAAACTCGAAGCTGTGGGTGGACCCGACGTTCCATATGAACGAAATAGGCAGCTGCGCCGCAGAATATCCGACGGAGTCGACGACGACCACGGTACCGTTGTAGTCAGATCCCACTCCCAGCTGATCAAATGTGACTGAAGCTTTCGGCGGCACATTTATTGGAAGTATCTCGATGCTAGGGCCAACCCACTCTGGCGCAATTGCCACGCCGCCATCGATGGGATCTTTCCCATCATAGACGCTGACGATTACCCAAGCTGTGCCTGAGAACGCCGACTTCGGAATGCAACTGCTGCAAACGGGTACGCTAATTGTCCAGTTCATGTACTCGTCCCATGCTGCACCTCCCACAGTCGTCGTGAACTCTGCAGTTCCTATCGTAACATTCAGGTTGTCTCCTATTTCAGCCAGAATGAGAACGGGGTATGGTTGACTAGTCGGGAGTTGTTGCATGAAGTATGAGCCGTAGGTTACGTAGACGTTGACGGGGTCGCCGTGGCCGTATCCAGGAGGTGGACCAGGCTCCGGCGGCGGGTTGTCCGTCGTGACGTTCCAGATGTGCACGATGTAGTCATACTGGAATTGCATGGTATCTTCGACAAACTGATCGGCACCCTGAACTATCGCGGTCACCGTCCAAGTTCCAAGCAGACCGTCCGGGTTTGGGGATTGCCATGGCATCATAGTACTGACGCTGGCAACCCCCATCGAGTCTGTCACACTACCAAGCGTAGCGTACAACGCGGAGTTTGGTTCTTGCATTTCGAAGGAAACCGTCTCGTTTTGCACCGGAACGCTGTTTGCAGTTACGAAAGCATTTAGGTAGACCAACGTTTGAGGCTCAACAATGTCCATCGGATTGTTAGGGCCTTCTCCACCGTATGGAGCTGGGAACGCCAAATCGGTTTGCTCAATGATCCCAACTGGGTTTCCATGGCCACCGTTCACTGCCCCACCATAAAGGTCCACAGTCAAACCTGATTGAGTCTCCGCATACTGGAATTGCATCGTATCCACGGCAATTTGGCTATCGACTTGAACAGTTGCGTTCACGGTCCAAGTGCCAAGAAGACTCTCAGGGTTTGTGGATGGCCATGGCATCCTAGCACTGATGCTGGCAACTCCTCCCGAGTCTGTAAAACCCATAATTGTAGTGTACAATGTGGAGGTTACTTCTGAACCGTAAAGGGGTTCCAGCATTTCGAAGGAAACCGTCTCGTTTTGCACCGGAACGCTGTTTGCAGTTACGTACGCGTTCAGGTAGACCAACGTTTGAGGCTCAACGTTGATCTCCATCGGGTTGTCAGGGCCTTCTCCACCATAAGGAGCCGGAAACGCCAAATCGGTTAGCTCGTGGACGCCAACCAAGGTTCCATTGCCACCGTTCACCGCCCCACCATAAAGGTCGACAGCCAAAGTTGATAGAGCCCTAACCGGAAGAGCCTCGACGCCCACGAAGGCTAAGGAAACGATAATCAGCAATAAAATCGCAATCTTAGCCCTCAAAGAAACCCCTCTCCCCTGCTCCCTTCAACAACTAATTCAACGATACGTTGATTTAAATGTTTGCACACTCGAATCCGCACCTCAGCGCGCGCGCTCGCTGAGAGAGCCTTCACGGGAACAGTCTCGACGTAGATGAAGGCTAAAGCAACGATGATCAGCAAGAACATCATTACTGAAGTGCTTACTGCAAGTCGTAGGCGATTGCGCTTCACCGATTATTTCACCTTCAAATAAGTCAATTTCAGTATTTGCTCACTCGTGTTTGAATCTCAGCTTAGACAGCGCCTCTTGCTCCAATGCGCGCGCTAGTAGGTCGTTTGTTCACCTATGTTTCTGGCTATTAGAGCCAAGTCTTTCATGTCAACTCTGCCGTCACCGTTTATGTCCGCAGCAGGGTTCCAGTCCGGGCTGCTTGGGGTGGAGCCGAAGAGTTTTGCCGCAGTTGCTATGTCCCTTAAATCAACTCTCCCGTCGCCGTTGACGTCGCCAAGAAGTCTGACGGTTATGTTACCGCCGATGAACGTGTTCGAGCCCGTGGGTATTGTTGCCACCGCTGCTAACGTGTAAGTGTGGCATGGCACAGCTACAGTGTTCCACGTAAATTTAAGTGTGAGGTTTTGTCCTTTCTGCAGGAACAAGGGGTATGCACTTATGCGCCCGATGGCCGTTCGGTTGTAGTTGAGGATGACCCACACGCTTTCATTGAATTGCCCGATGTTGCTGACTGTGACGCTGATGTTTGCACTAAACCCCTGATAGACCCAGGCGGGCGCCGTTATGTTTGTCACTACAACGTTATGGGCGCCGGTTGTATAGGTTGCAGTCACGCTTCCGGGGCCGCTGATGGTGATTGTGGCAGATCGCAGAGTCGACAAGCCCGTTGTGGAGACCCAAAAGTACTCCTTTGCTGGAGAAGTGACGACGAGTGGTGACTGGAACGCGAAACTGTGGGTTGAGCCGCTGCTGTACCAGAATGAAGTCGGCAGACCGTTGACGCTGTAGTTTGAACCGTCTATTATGACCACCGTGCCCGTGAAATCCGAGGCAACACCTGTTTGATTGAATGTGACGTTATACTGGGTTACGTAGTTCGCGGTCACTGTTTTGTTTTCATCCATCAAAACCGTTGTTGATGGCGAGCTTGGGCTGGTTATCTCCTGCATGTTAGTCGTTGTCCAGCCGGTGAATTCGTATTGCGAAGAACCAAGCGTTATTGCGACGCTCTCGTTTGCCGATATCGGCGCTGAAGAACCTGCAGAATAGAGACCTTGGCCAGTCGGAGTGCCGATGCCCGGCGGGTTTGTGACCACCGTTAGGAAGTACTGCTGAACCGTAAAGGTTATGGTTTGACTCACGTTGGCGCTGCTGACCGTGATAGAACCAGACGCTGGAAACGCCGCGTAGCCTAGTACATTACCGATAGTGTATGAATAAGCGCCGTTGCTGACTCCTGTGAATGTGATCGTGTTGGACGTTGAAGACTCGGGCAGACTGTTGAATGTTACATTCCACATTGTGCCGGATGTTAAGCCGCTCTCGGTGAAGGTCACGGAATAAGTCTGGCCTGAGACGAAGTTGGCAGTTATCGTGCCTGGACTGCTGACGTTTGCCGTTGTGGAAGCTGACGACGGGCTGCTGACCGTTATAGATCCCGTAGTCGTCCAATTAGAGAACTTGAAGCCAGAGTTTGGCGTTGCGGATATCGAAAGCCCTCCAGCATTCTCCCAAACATTCGTTCCCGATGGAGTGGTTGTTCCGCCTCCTGAAGGACTGGCGGCGAACGATACTTGGTACTGAGTCTTGTAAGAGCCTGTCACTGTCTCGGTCGCTGAGACCGTTAAGGGCGAGGTGACGTTAACTCCCGTGTTGACGAACTGTTTGCCAGCGCTGCTTGAAACATTCGTCTGATACGAAAAGATTAGCGTGTCGCCAGTGTTAGCCGACGCAGTATATGGCAGCTGGCTGAAAGTTTTCGCCGTGCCGTTAACCGTTACAACGGTCCCAGATGCAGAACTGTCCAAGCCAGATTGGGCGAAAGTAATCTGTTGTGTCGTCTTTACACTGCTGCTGAAAGTGTAGGTGCAGTTGCCAAAGTTGAATCCTGATTCTGCGATGCCGTTAATATCAAAACCGTAGGAAGAGAGTGGGTCCCATTGGATGCTGCTTGATATTGAGCCGCCCGTCGGAGGAGCCTGCGTGATGTTAAACTCTATGATGAACAGGCTGCCAACGTCGCTTGTCGCTTGATAGGGAGAGAAAGCTGCTTCGCCAAAACCGCTAGGCTCGCCTATGTTGCCAGCCGTGTTGTTCCAGTATGGAAGTTCTGGGAGGATGCTCGTCGTGGGAACACCCGAAGTTTGCAGCCACTGGCTTTCTGTGCCTCCTGTGCCGGTGAACGTTCCCATCACCACCTGAAGCTGTGACGCGTTGAAAAACAGTGCAGCAGACCAACCAGTGCTGTTGTCCGGCGCATCGATCCAACCGGTCACGTTGAACAGTGTCCCCACTGAGGCAGTGTTGGTGCTGAAAGTTTCAGTGCTGGGGGCAAGGTACATTGAAGGAGCCGGCGGCTGAGCCTTAACGTTTGGCATGATAACTTGAAGACCGATAACTTGTAGGCTGACCATCAACATTGCTACGATGACTAGAATCGAAATCATCTTACTCAGTTTTCTATTCATTTTCTACGCCATTCTCCTTTATTCCAATGGAATTTGCCTTCGTACAATGCTCGCGCCTTCTGTCTTTCTCTCTCTTGCCCTCATCCATTAAGTTTTACGACCGAGACTTTTATTGCTTCTGGAACAATCCTCCATGCCGAATCTCCGCTCCGAAATATCGCCAAGCCGCAATTTCTTCAAACATGAACTGCGCAGCTGGGCGATCCTTTGTTTTGAAGCTCTTTTTATAGTGATATATCACCGTTGAACATATAGAGCAATCTTACATAGCTGATTAAATAGTGCTGTGTTCATGGTTTTTTGAAGGTAAAAGGAAGGAGGAGGCTTCCTTGCGCGATTCGAAGAGGGGTTAGCGCTGGAAAGCCGCCATAAGCTGGCAGTGTTGTACATGACCTATTGCAAACGGAAGCTGCGAGAAATCAACGTTGAGAAGCATAGGGCATGTGTTACACTCGTGCTGCTTCTGCTGATCACGCTTGCTTCCACCGTTGCGTGCGTGAAGATTGTTCCTGTGGAGGCTCAATCTGGCAGTTATGTAGATATTTTCACGCAGAGAGGGGGTGAGGGAGAAAACCAGTCAAGCGACATATTTGGACCGCAAGAGATTGTCCAGTTGTACGCGGCGGTTGTGGTGAACGAGGAACCTGTCGATGGCGTCCTAGTCACGTTTGCCGTTACGGAGCCGATGCCCGTTTCGAACGGAACTGCATTCTATAGAACGGCGACAACCAATGCCAGCGGGGTGGCAGAGACAGATTTTTCGTTGAATTCTATGGGTCAGGATGAAGCCTTTGGAACTTGGACGGCTGATGCAACGGTTGATGTTGCCGGAATGATCCTGAGTGATAGCTTGACTTTCACAGTGGAATGGACGGTCGAAGTGGTTTCTGTTAGAACAGTCGATGCGAACCCCCCAAACTACAGCGGTTTCCCTCCTTCCCGCAGCTCCTGGGGGGAGACTGGATGGGTCGGCGTTGAAATAGCCCTGGAGAATAGTTTGATGACCGTCCAGAATGTATCATTGTCGATTTCTCTAGTTGATCAGTTGTTGACGACTGTAAATTATACGGAGATAAACGGCTTTCTCATGCCTCCCAATGGAAAGATCGTCTACATTTTCAGAAACATTGGAATTCCAAAATACGCCGCGCCGGGAAACGCATCGGTTCTTGTTGACGTTTTTAACCAAGAAAACGTATCGCTCTCTCCGCAAGCTTCAGCCAGCCTGCTAATAAGCATCGGCAACCCGGCTTTTCCGAATTTCATCGATGACTCGGTGGTTTATGCTTATGTAACTCCGACGGTTGTAGAAGCCAGCGTTCAGATCAACGCGACAGTGCTCATTAGAAACGAAGGCACCGTCACCCTTGACGATATTATCGTGGACATGCAGGTCGACAACACTCTCATATCCGAACAGACGATTGGCTCGCTCGAGCCATACGACTACGAATTTCTCAGTGTGCTCTTGAACACCACCGGCCTCTCTGAAGGGACCCACGTTTTCTCGGCAAACGCCACAGTTTTTCCCGAGGAAGCAGATCTCACAGACAACAACTACTCGGTACCCTTCGTAATAGGGCCTGCTCAGACCCAGGTAACTTTCGACCAATCGGGTCTGGGCCAAGATTTCGGCGGTATCGTGGTCATCGTGGACTCGGTCGGCTATTCTGTGGCGCAACTGCCTGTTCCGTTCACGTGGAGCGTCGGGTCCACCCACAGCTTCGCGTTTCAGACGCCCCTCGTCGTAAGTGCGAACGCTAAGCAATATCTCTGGACAAGCACGACTGGCCTATCAACGTCGGGAAACGACTCTATCACAGCGTCAACGTCCGGAAACATAACAGGAAACTATAAGACACAATACTACCTGACCGTCATCTCGGCACACGACTCTCCCACACCAATCAGCGGCTGGTTCGACTCCGGAAGCACAATATCCGCGTCTGTGACGTCTCCAGTGTCCGCAGATTCTGGAACCCAGTACCTCTGCACGGGTTGGACAGGAACAGGAAGCGTTCCAGCATCTGGCACGACCACATCACTTAACTTCACCATCACTCAGCTCTCAAGCATAAGTTGGAACTGGAAGACTCAGAGCCAGGTTAAACCCCTAAAGATACCGCTTTGCTTAATCTTGTTGTTCCTCTTCGGGTTGGGGATCATCGGAGCTTTAGTCTTGTTCTTGTTCGCTGGGATCATGAGAAGACGAAGACGAAGGAAACCGTCCAGACCTTCTTATGCAATCATAGTTCATCCACACATTTAGCTCCTAGCATATTTCCAAATTCTCCCTTCTAGAGAGTCACTGAGTTGATCCATCCTTTATGAAGAGTGCTGCCCCGTTTTCAGCGCGCGCTAACGAGTGTTTATGTTGGATAAGCGTACGTTGCAATTTCCAGATCCTGAGAGCATTTATGATGAAAGTGCTAGAACGAAGGATATCTTTGAGAAGTTGAACAGGAATCAAGCGCCTTTAGAATATCTCCCAAAATAACGCAGCATCTTAACATTGATGTAGTTAGGAAAGAATGCCACAGTTACGTGACCTTTGAGAATATGGCATATGCTTGTGAAGTTCTCAAAAGACGGGGACAGTCAGCAGTGCGCTCTCTGCACTTTGCTTCGGATATTAGAATATGTTGAATTTACGCGCAAAGTTAATTTGGCGGTTTGTGATTCATTCTTAGTGAGCAGGGAAGAAGGGAATGAAGAGAATTCTTTGTTGGGTGTTATTAGCTTTGCTTCTAACTATTAGTTTTACCTTGGCGTTCAGCGTGAAACTTGTCCATGCGCAGGCTGAGATGGTTTACATTAACAGTGACGGAAGCATTTCTCCGTCCTCTGCTCCCATATCAACCGTTGACAACGTCACTTACGTACTCACGAGCAACATGTACTACCCAACTTACAACGGAATCGTAGTCGAAAGAAACAATATTGTGATCGATGGAAACGGCTACACAATACAGGGAAACGAGGGTGGAAATGGTCTAAACTTGACAAATATAAACGACACGACGATCGAAAACACGAACGTTGAAGACTTTTCTGTTGGCATTTATCTCTACTCTTCTTCAAGCGACACTGTTAACGGGAACAACGTAACAGCAAATAGTGAGGGCATCCTTCTCTTCTCTACCTCGAGTGCCCTTGTGAGCAGAAACAATGTCACTGCAAACGTTTATCAGGGTATCATTATCGAAGACTCGTTGAGTTATAATTTTGTTAGCGGGAATGACGTGACAGCAAACGGCGAGGGCATCTTTCTCATCGATTCTACAATCGACAATGTTACTGGAAACGACGTAACAACAAACGGCGAGGGCATCGTTCTCTCAGGCACTACTTACGACATTGTCAATGCAAACAATATGATGGGAAACAACGTCAGTGGGATCGTTGTTGAACTCGGTTCATACGATAACACTATTTACAATAACGACTTCGTTGGAAACTTTGCCCAGGCCCAAGTTGAATCCTCATCATCCGGAGCAAACTCTTGGAATGAAGGCTACCCTACGGGAGGAAATTACTGGAGTGACTACCACGGCGTTGATTTGTACAGTGGTCCATACCAGAATGTGACTGGAAGTGATGGAATAGGTGATACGCCATACGTTATAGACGCAAACGACCTAGACTATTTTCCCTTGATGAAACCTTTTGGACAGTCCTCAACTTTTGTTACCTGCTCGCCCAACCCAGTTTTTGCTGGTTTCACCGTCAACTGTACGGCTAACGTTTACGGATCAAGCCCGACGGGCAACGTTACTTGGACGACGAGCAGCAGCACGGGCAGTTTCAGCCAGCGGGTTTGCACATTGTCCTCTGGAAACTGTTCTACCACATACACGGACAACAACACGGGCTATGAAACCATCACGGCAAGCTACGGCGGAGACTCGAACAACCTTCCAAGCAGCGGAAACACGACTCTGACGGTTTATGTTAATGTCACAACAGGAACGAACGTGACGGTCACTCCGACGAACAAACTCCGACTGACGTTCGCCAACGTCACGGTCGCGGGTATCATGGTAGCCAACGAAACGCCAACTGTTAACGCGCCCACACTGAACAACACGGTTGGACAGTACTACAGCATCAACGTGACAGCAGGCTTTTCGGGCAACGTGACGGTGAGCCTAGCGTTCGACGGGTCGAACATGACGCAACAGCAGAGAAGCAGCCTGCAGATGCTGCAGTACACGCCTATACTTGGCGATATCCAACCGCCGTTTGGCATAGTTGATATGAGGGACGTGACATACATAGCAAGACACTTCGGAACAAACTCCACGAGTCCCAACTGGGACCCCGCAGCCGACCTCAACGGCGACGGCGTAGTCAACATGAAAGACATCGCCCTAGTAGCTAGACACTTCGGATTCACCGCCAACTGGGTAAACATCACAACGTACGTTGACACCACAAACAACATAATCTACGGCAGCACCACCCACTTCTTGTTCATAGGAATTGACTGACGTGCCGTACCTAGGGCAGGGTCTCCGTTGAGAGCATGTCGCCTAATTTGATGAGGGCCCGGAGGGCTCTTCTCATTCTTTCCTTCTATAATGAGAGACAGTGTTAGGAGTATCAGTTTCGGCTTATTTTGGACGTTTTCTGCGGTAGTTGATGGCTGCTGCGGCGGTTGCGAGCATGAGGAGCAGGAGGATGAAGGGTGATGGAAACTCTGGTGTTATCGTTACCTCTTCTGTTGCGGGTGCGAAGTTGATGTAGAGATAACTGTTTGTGAGGTTGGAGCTTGGCAACAAGGTGTAGGGGATTTCTGTTCCGTTGGCGTACACTTTGTAGGGTGCATTAATCAACGCTGTTGGAATGCATATCCTGCAGAAGCCAGCCGTGGTGTTTGAGTTTTCAACGTTAAAGCTGATGGCTGAACCGTTGAAGGCGAACTGTGAAACTGAGGTATTGCTTATCAGCTGGACACTCTCGTTCGAAGCGATGCTGAACTCTGAAAACGTTCCCATCAGAGGATAGTGATCGATGATGACTGGGTCGATGACGTTTGGGACGTCGCCTATGCCGTCGCTGCCGGTTTCATTCTGGTACGGGCCGCTGAAAGAGTCTGCGCCGGAGTAATCACTCCAGTAGTTACCGCCCGAAGGATAGCCGTCATCCCAAGCGTTAATCGATTCATTGAACGGACCTTCAACGTATGCTTGGAGGAGAGTGTTATTTATGAAATTGTTGTGAAAAATGCTGTTGCCGGAGGATTCATTGAGTTCAACGGCATCCTCCCTGTTTGTCGTGAAAGTGTTGCCCGAGAGGACGTTGCCAGAAGAAATGTCTATGTAAACACCGTATCCGTTGTTTGCAATGTTGTTACCAGATAAGGTGTCGTTGGAAGAAGAAAGCAGGTATGCTCCATACAGGTCGTTGTTCATGATGTTGGCGGAAAAGATGTTGCGTGAAGAGTCGTCGAGCCAAATGCCGTACCCGACGTTTGCTGCGACGTTGTTGCCAGACAGAGTGTTGCCGGAAGAACCGTCGAGATAAATGCAGTTGTGGTTGTTTTCTGCATTGTTGCCGACGAAGGTATTGTTGTCAGAAGTTGAGACCCAAATGCCAAATTGGTTGGCCGTAACGTTGTTGAAAGATAGGTTGTCGTTATCGGAACTAGCGAGCCAGATGCCATAATTGTTCTCACTGACGTTGTTGCCAGACACGCTGTTATAGTCTGAAGAATTTAACAAAACGCCGTATCCAATGTTTGTTGTGACCACGTTGTCTGACAAAACGTTGCCAGAAGAACTGACTAGCCAGATGCCATAATTGTTCTCACTGACGTCGTTGCCAGCCAGAACATTGTTGTCAGACGAAGAATTCAGATAAATGCCAAACGCGAAACCTGTTACAGAAATGTTTCTTACGGTAACGTTGATCACGCCTGACAGAAATAGTCCATATCCGAGACCGAATTCTGTGCTTTGGAGAGTGTATCCTTTTCCATCAATAATAACGTTGTTTCGTTGTACAACGATTTCCTCACTGGCGTTGTCCGTAAAGGTGTAGGTGACGTTGTCTGTGGTAGCGATGGGTGCTGTCAAAGGAGAAATGGTTCCATTGGGCAGTATGGTTATGGTTCCTTGGGCCAGAACCTTTGGAACATTCAACGTTGCAGCAAACGCGGCTGATAAGAGAACAACCGCACAAAGGCTGAAAACCAGGCCATCTGCTTTTTTCCTCAAAGCTTTGTCCTCCACCACCATGTAACCATAGCGGTTCTGTTAAGTGTTTTGACAGGCAAGGGGGGCTAAATGGAAAAGTCTATCTGGAGAAGAAACAGGGCTGCTGAAGAAGACGGTCGAAACGCTTTCTTACAAATTGATGCGCTTCCTGTCTTGCTGTACAGGCGCTGCCGATCTCTAGAACTCGCTCTTCTCCACCCTTTGTAAAAACCGGAAACTCGCTCCGTTGCTCGCTGACTTTGGACACATGGCCCGCCAAGAATTTGGAAGAGAAAGAATTTTTGCATCACAGTCAGAGAGCGGACGCGGCCGAATTGTTGATCAGGGAAGCGTGGCAATTTCGCCGGAAAGAGCTAAAAAAAATGTGAGTTGCGGAGAGACTTTTCGTCTTCGCTCAACACGCGCCTATTAAGCTCAGTCAGTTTTTCCGAAGGCCCTTGCAACAATGGCTATGTCTTTCATGTTGACGACGCCGTCGCCGTTAACGTCGCAGGCCGGGTTCCAGTTTGGACTTGTTGGAGTAGAGCCGAATGCCCTTGCTACGAGGGCTATGTCTTTCATGTTGCACACGCCGTCCTGGTTAACATCCCATGGCTGGTAGCTGGATATTTGGATCGTTTGATTTATTTGGCCAGTTCTTGATTCAGAGTCGGTTACGGTTAAAGTGACGGTGTAGTTACCTGGCTGCGTGAAAGCATGCGTTGTTGTGCTGGTGCTGGTTGTGTTTGTCGTCCCGTCGCCGAAGTTCCACTTGTAACTCGTGATGTTTGCATAACCAGGGATTAGCGAACTCCATCCAAGCTGAGAAGAAGATGCGTTAAAGCTCGCTGTCACATTGAAGCCCGGCGAAGGTGGTGTCCAAGTGAAGTTTGCAGTAGGTCCGAAGTCGGGACTTACAACCACAGGTTTCTCTGTTGTTGACCATAATCCCACACTGTTTGTCACGTTCAACTGCACAAGGTACGTTCCTGAACTTGGAAACGCGTGATACATGTAGGGGCTGGTTCCTGCCGTCTGAAGGATGCTGTTTATTGTCCATGCGTACTGTGTGATGGTGACGCCTGTGCCTTCGGCTGAGGACGATGACCCGTCAAAAGTCACGTTTTCACCTCCGTAGATTAGAAGTGGCGAGTATGAAAAGGCTGCCTGAGGAGGGCTTGGATCTTGATCCAAGGTGAAGGATGCTGAAGCGATGCTCGACAAGTGGCTACTGGGGGACACTGCTGTTGCGTACACGTTGTAGGTGCCGGGAACCGTGTAAATGTCAGGCGGCATTCTGAAGTTTATTCCGTACTGGCCTGTCGCAGAAGTGTTAGCGGCTGGAAGCACAGAATACGGGGTTGGGATGAGGGAGTTGCTGGTCAGATAGAAAACATAAGGTGTCTCAGGTATCATAGGAGTTCCGCCGTTTACGGGGTAGTCGTTGAACACGTTGATAACCGCCAGAGCCTCACCTGAGTAGGCCCATTCTGGGATAGATACTGACCAAGAAACTGATACGTTCTGGTATGGGCCCATAGTGACTTGGCTCGACAGCGCAGAAATTGGAATTAAGTTTCCATCAAAAACGGTTCCGGTGACAATAGCCTCGTATTGGTTAGCAAAGTTGTTGTGTAATGTTGCATAAAGGTTCATCACACTGTTAATTTCAATAGAGTTCGTGATGTTAAAGAAAGAGTCGGTCACGCCGACTGCTGTCACAGCCAGGGGCCACACTTGCGGAGGAGCAGGAGCTGGATTCCCAACAGGAACTGTTCTATAAAGAAGCGGAGTCCCCCTCTGATTGTCCACTTCGACACTGGCTAAGGTGTCTGTTGTAGGTTGGCCATTCACCTGCAATTGGCCACTTAAGGCGACTGGTTCTCGTATGTAGTAGAAACTATGGTTCGCGGCCACTGTGAGACTCATCGTCGACACGGCGAAGGTTTTAGGTGGGAGCGACATCAGGATCGCAGGAAGAGTCGCGATTAGAACGAGTAAGCAAAAGGTTTTCAATAACTGAATTTTCATTTTGCATCAACTTTAACTCTGGAGATGTGCTGCACTTAAGTGTTCTGGAATAAACCTCCATTGGAACAATTCATCGATCTGTGCAAGAACTGTATTATTCTCGTTCGCCATGCAGGACCGTTCGCCTAGAACAATGTCGTCAACGCAATGTCACGTATTTGCCGGTTTAGAGTCTGTTCATTTGCATGCTTACGGCATTAGGCTAGCTTAATTTGGGTAGAAGAACAAAAAAAGGGGAGATTGTTTTGGGACGTGTTTAATTCGTCTACGCTGGCATTATTGCGATTGTGGGGCCAACGTATCCAGGTGTGATTGCCACACCGCCTGCAACTGGTTCAATACCATCGAAAGCATCGACGTTTATGGTGGCTATGCCTGCGTATGCCCATTTCGGAATGGTTATCTGTACGCTTCCAAAGTATTGCGAGTATGTACAGAATGTTGCTCCGCCGATTGTTGTTGTGTATGCTGCGGTTCCAATTGTCACTCCTAAGTTGTCTACTATTGAGACTACGATCAGCACTGGGTACGGTAGGCTGATTGGGAATTGCTGCATGTAGTACGAGCTGAAGTTGAAGTTTATGGTAACGGTGTCACCGTGGTTGAAGTCGTAGGGACCGTAGGTTGGATAGTTGATATTGCCGTATTCGGGCGACGGGTTCACTGTGACGCTGTCGATGTGTATTATGTAGTCGTACTTGAAGTTCAGTGTGTCGTTGATTACAACGTCGGCTAATTCTACTGTTTCAACCTCGTTCCACTTGCCCAACAAGGCTGCGTCTTGGTTCGGATCGCATAGCCATGGCATCCTGAAGCCAATCATGGCGATTCCGTCCGAGTCTGTGAACGCTGAGGTCTTCATGTAGAGCGAGCCATCGGGTTCTGTGATTTCAAAGGCTACGTTCTTGTTCTGAACTGGCCAGCCGTTGTAGGAGACGTACGCGTTGAAGTACACGTATGATTGTGGCTCAACCATGTCCATCGGCATGTTTGGACCTTGACCACCGTATGGTGCGGGGAATGCCCAGTCGTTGCCTTCGGTAACTGGGAACGGACTATCAGTGCCCGTTAGCAAGTATCCGAAGCCACTGTTCACTGCTCCACCATACGAGTCAATCATTCTTCCTGTTTGCCAAACTGGTGTTAACACTTCATAGAGGGCGTCGATAGGAGCCAGCATGCTCGGGTAGACTATGTTCTGCGAGATTGGGTTGTCGAGGCCTACTATGAACGAGGCGCTCGGGTCATTGAGTATCGTCAATGGACTTGTGATGGTTCCGGTTGGCGGTTGGTACAAGCACTCGAACGTTATCGACGCTATGACACCGGAACTGTTTGCAAAGGGCGTGTTCCAATATCCAGTAGCGTTTGGCAGAATGATGTCAGCGAATAGAACGTTTGGTCCCCAAGTTCCTATGTTGGAGTTGATTTGAGAGTTCGGGAACGTTGTTTCACCGTTGTCAGCCAAAGCTGCCCAATACGGGAAGAATGGGCCTTCAGCCACGCTGAGCGGTGCCATCAGAGTAGCGTTGTACTGGAGCACGAACTGAGCGCCGATGACGTAGTTTGACTTTCCAGGGTTAAGTGTGACGTTGATAACGAATGTCTGTCCTACACATGGCTCTGGACCCATCGTTGTCAATGGCGGAGTTACAATGAACTGCGCCGGGATGACAGACAGGAACGCATAGACGTCCACTTGCGGAGCATTAGTGGTCAAGAACGCTATTGCAGTGCCGTTGGACAAAGCTGTGGTAGTCGGGTTTACGGTTACCGTGGACGAGTCGTAGTATCCCATCGAGTATGGCGGAATGCTCTCTTGAGTTAGTATCTCGAAAGTGATCTTCGCGAAAAGCTCATTGCCAGTCGGAATGATAGTGGTATTTGTCGCGGATAACGTTACGATGCCAGGGGTACTGAAAACCGCCGTGCCTGCCCAGTCCGATGTGAAGGTCACGCCTGTTACTGTGAGCAGTGTCGTGTTGCTGTAGTCGACTTCCACTTTAACGCTATTCAAGTTCAATCTGCTGTCATAGTTGTTAATGTAGACGTCCTCTACGAAGGTCGTTCCAACCTCGTTGTTCAGGTCGTATCCTGATGGACCACTGAGGGTGGCGAAAGTGGTTGATGTTTCGTTGACGACGGCAACGTTTGGTTCTGCTGGCGGCGTAACCGGGGTTTGTACGGTGTATACGAAGTTGCCGAAGCTAACTCCCGACTCCGGAGGCCCAAGGACTGTGCTAATGAATGCAACGGATGGATCCCAACTGATTGCGCCAGAGCATGATGGAAACGCGCCTGCCAGAAACTCGAATGTGAAGGTGATAAGTTGTTCTACGTTGGGTGATGTTGGGTTTAGGTTCGTGGGTGCTAATGCTACTTCGCCGAAGCCGCTGGGTTCACCTATGCTGCCACTCGGCATCGTGTTATTAATGCCTGGAGGTGTCAGCTCATTGTTGAATGGCACAGATCCCGTGAAAGGCATGTATACGCCGTTATCGTACATCCAATAGCTTTCTGTGGAACCGTTGGCGGGCCACGCAAAACTGTCGCATTTAATTTGCGTAGAGTTGAAAGTGAACGCGCCGACCCAACCACCCTCCTGGGCAGTTGTGTTGATCCACGCGGTTACCGTGAACGTTGTTCCAACGGTCGTGGTGTTTGCGTAGAAGTTTTCTAGACCTTGATTGTTTGGACCTGTAAGGTATAGGCATGGCGCGGGCACTGTGTTCACTGGCGAACTTTGCGGTGCGGCTGTTGCTGTTAACATGGCTGCTGGTAGAAAGCCGAATATCATTGCTGCTGCCATTAGAGTTGCAAGTAATTTACTTAATGCTTTGTTCATTCTTTATTCTCCCTTCTCCTTTTATGCAATCGTAATTGGCGCATTTTCAAGATTTAAACCTTCTGGAATTATCTTCTATCACGTAGAAAGAAGCAACTCATGCAGCAGCAGACTGCGTCCCACATGATAGCCAAGCATCGCCAGCGCCGATTGCTTTGCCATGTCTATGAAACGCAGGGGTAAACAAGTCTTGCATCCTTGTGCACTTTGGCAAAAAAGGAGGTTATTCGAGATGCTGTCCAAGTTTCTGGCAGCGAGTGTGAAGTCTCTGATGCGTGCTGTGTCACAGTTAATGTCCGAGTTGTCGTTCCAATTGCCCGAGATCGGCCAAAACGCGGAACATTTTGCCCTGATGGCTCGCCCTGCATGTTAACACGCGCGTTGGATCAACCGTTTGAACCAGGCAATGCCGCCGATTATTGAAACTATCGTCGAGTCTTCACGCGTCATGTCAGCCTGTTCACAAATGCGAAGCAAGAAATCGTGACTTTCCACTCAATCAGGCCTTCGTCGAGTCCACACGCGCAAAAATTCCATCATGACCACCACTTGGAGATTACCCGTATAGAATGTTCTCCTGATAATCCTAGAATCCAGTATTGCATTCCATGAGTGTAGTATGGACCCTCTAGGAACACAACATACGCGTTCGCCTGCGCGCACACAGTGTTAGACGTTGTCTGCGTTCCATCGTTGTCCGTGACATTCACGTAGACGGTGTACGGCCCCGCAGATTTTGGCACAAAAGTCCATGCGGGATTCGTCGCCCCTGGAATTGGGGCATTGTTTAGATACCACTGATAAGAGTACGGAGACGTGCCGCCCGAAACTGTTGAGTTGAACGACTGGGATTGGAAGAGACCCAAAGTTGCAGTATCAGGTGAAATAATAATTGAAAGCGGCCCCTCTTCGTAGTATGCCGTAAACGTTCCGCCGGCGGAAACTGTTATTGTTGACGTTGTTTCGCCCGTGGTCCAGTTGATGAAAAAGTGACCGTCTGGGTCCGTGCTCGAAACGGTGAAGGTGTGGGTTCCTATCAACTCGGTGAAAGTGCAGGGTGTCGTTAAGCCCGTGGGTGAACCATCCAAGGCCACGCTGACGTTCACGTCGACGCCCTCTGTGAGGCAGTGAGCGTTTATGGTGACGTTATATGGTAACGTGTAGATCTGCGAAAAATATATGCTGTTCGTAGGCAAATTCGACAGGTACGTTACGTTTGCTATCATGTTCCACGAGTCAGTGAACGTCACCTGCCAGAGTCCGCTCTGATTGAAACTGCAGGTTACAGGTGACTCTCCGTACTGGAACGTCATGGTTCCGGCCTCGTCTACTGGAATGGTTATTGTTTGGTTCGCCAGGTTAAACTGGAACATTTCCGGGTTAATGTCTTGAATGTACTCGTAGTTCAGTTCTTCCAACGGAAAAGCAACTGTCGTGGTGCCAGGAACTATTCCCATCATAAACAAGAGTATTTCTGCCTGAGCAGTCGCAGTATAATCGTCAGCGAACGTGCCGTATCCGCTGTTTGCAGGCTGACCCTCACTGAACATGCCAGTTGCCGCATCGTACAACCCTGCTCCATACTGTTGTGCGCTGGGATTGTACTGGCTCAGCAGCAAAGCCCACGCGGGTTGAAGGTTCTGGTTGCCAGAAAGCATGTCAGTCATACTGCTCTGACAGGCGCTGTTCAACTGCATATATACTCCTTGAAGTGCTTGCCATGCTCCAAGAGTGCTCTCTAGCCTTCTCTGTGTATTGCCTGGGTCGGCATGGACGACGGCATAGGTTGTGAGGCCTGTGGTTGCGTCGACCCATTGTGGGCTGTTCCATTCCTCAGAAAGAAACCTGTTATCTATGTCCTCCGGAACGTAGGTCCAGTTGCCGAGGGAAGGATAATAGTATTTCAGCATGCTTATGATTTTCAGGAAAAACCCTGCAGCACACTCGTAAAGACTACCTGGTCCTGTGTAACCAAAATAGCCAGGATTAGGAGTCCAGTGAGTATTGACCAGATAGTTCCACCAGTATACTGCCTTGTTCATGGCGTCAGAAACGTTAAGAAGAGCATAAAAAAGAATGTAGCATTCGATGGTGTTTGCAGATTCATCATAATACCTATGCGAATCTGATATTCCAACCCCGTCTGCTTGAATCCACAACGGAAGACCACTTGGAAACGGATTTGGTGGAGTATTCACTGAGCAGTTGACTGAAGTGTCAAATTGACTGTATGCTGCTGTAACGTTCCATTTGGCGTTGGCAGAAGAGTTGTAAGCTAAGGCCCAAGATTGATTTGCAAAATAATAGCCATACAAACTCCATTCCTGTTCGGGAGAAAAAACGTTAATCCAAACTCCGCCCCCAGGAGAATACTGCGTCGTGTATGGAAGACTGTCAACCATCGTATAGTTTCCCAAAGCCCAGTTAACGTCTTTTTGCACGTCGGTTGGCACGTTGTTGTACCAGAGCTTGTTGCAGATGGCAGCCCATTCTAGAACATTGAGCCACTGCTGTGTGTCTGCATAGTTATCTATCATTGTTTGCATGGACGTCTGATTTTGGCTCAGGACATAGGCAAGGTACGGCGAAACTGCGTAGAAGTCATTTGCAGCTTGAACCGCCGTGATGGCTTGACTGAGAGAATTGAAATAGGATACTGCGTCTGGGTTAGTGTAATCGTAAACGTTGACGGTCCTGTTCCCAGTGGTTGCCCAAAGATTGTCAGAGTCGTTCACCCAGAAGTCAAAACTAACCATGCTGTTACCGTCAGGATACGTCACCGTGAAGTTCGCCCACGCCTCAGTGCCTGAAAGGCCGACAGTAGAATTCGCGGCCGAGCCTGTTATGTTAGTCTGCAGTATCCCCACACTCAGGGCATTCGAGTCGGAACAATCGAATGAAAACTGCGCGTCCAAGCCGGAGTAGACGTTGTCGATGTAAAAATCCTGAATCACAGGAAAAGCAGAATCGTCGATGTTCGTCTTAATTTGAACAGCGTTGGCGAGATGTACGCCTGCCAGAAAACTGGTCAGAATAATCAGGCATTCAAAAAGTCCCCTCAACTTTCTGGTCGCCCTCACCTCGACTCCTCCCTCCAACACTACGATAGTTCCGTCCGCCAAGTTAAATCTATCCTTTCAGCTTAAACACCAAACAAAAAACTTGCTGAGAAATGAAAAGACACGGCCCAGAAGATAGATCTTCCATAACTGTTCTTCGAAGGTTAAGGCACATGGGGCGCGCTGGCCCATAATGATTGGTAGACAGGGGCTTAGACGGCTTCTCTGTTTCCCGACATTGCCTTTGAACAATCAAGGCTTGTTCATGAAAACAGGCTCGCGTGAAGTGTTGAGTCAGCCGTGTTATGTAGTCGCGGTTTCCGTTGGCGGCTGTTCCGACGCGTCCATCCTGCTCACTTTTTGCTGGGTCAGTCTTCTTCTGCGGGCTTTCCGCATTGCTGATCTGACTGAGGATACGACTATAGCAGCTACGATGATTCCGAAGACGGCGTAGATAAAGGGCATCCAGTCGAAGAGCGGCACGGCCAAGTCCACCGTAATCGGATAAATGTAAGAAGTAGAAATCTGAGTTGCGTTGGGACCTGACTGAGCCACAAGGGTCAGATTCACATCAAATGTGCCTACGCCGGTGAAAACGTGTGTAATCAGCGAGTCGTTAGGCGACCCGGTCGCTTTAACCACCGTCGTGTTGCCGTCGCCGAAGCTCCAGAAGTACTCTGTTATTGTCCCGTAATTATCATAGGAAGCAGAGGCGTTGAAGAATGTCGTCAGGTTACAGAGAACACTAGTACCCAAACCCGAACCTACGGCGTTGGGCAGAAGGATGAGGGTGTTCTTCGGGGCCGGTGAGCCTTTGGCCGTAAACGCGGCGACTGGCGGTGGAACTATCTGAGCCTGACCGGGGGCCGCCGCAAGCACGACGAGCGTGGCGTTCGCCAGGTCAAAAATGTCATTTTCACCGCCATACAGCGCCTGGTCCGGGTTATCCATAAACGTGTACCATGGTGGACTCGTCGCTGTAACGAGCTGGGCGGTGTCGTTGACTGTGGAAAGATGAATAGTCGTCTCTCCCGCTTCTACAACGGTAAAGTTCACTTGAAAGAGGATCCCATTAGAGACGTCAATTCCAGTTGGGCCAACCAGAGTTTGGACAACCGCTCCAACGCCAAAATGATCATTAAGGTCTGTCAGCGAAGCTACCGTCTCATTAGGACTCAGCGTAGTATACGATGTTGAAATGGCTGATTGTGATGCAAACACGTTGCTTGGAAACGTCACGTCGGTTATGTTCAGCATTGTGTTGTTATACTTGAACACTACTTGGTAAGCATAAAGCTGCGTGTAATCTGTTATGTTCACGGTCATCGTGAAGGTCTGATTTACCTCCATGACTAACGTGCTGTTCTGCTGGTTGCTGTTTGACGCCTGGCCTACGATTATGATTCCCGGCAGTGTTTGTGCTGATACGGTGAGCAGGGGCGCACTCAGCCCTGCAACGATAATTGCGCACAGGATAATTGTCGCTGCCTTTCTGAGTCTTGTTGAATAACCCTTGTCTTCTTGGTTTTTCATTTTTTGCTCCCTCAACCGCCTGATGATTGTGAAACTGCGTAGCAGGCCACGAAATGTCCATTTCCCGAGTCCAGCAGCGGGGGTTCCTTCTTCTTGCAAATGTCCATGGCCAACGGGCATCTGGGATGGAAGCGACACCCAAGCGGGGGATTCACGGGGCTGGGGACTTCGCCGGTTAAAGGCGCACGTTCCTTTCTCCTCGTGGGATCTGGTATCGGAACGGATGCTATGAGGGCCTGAGAGTATGGGTGCAGGGGTGTGTGGAATATCTGCTCCGTCGAGGAGTACTCCACGATTTTGCCTAAATACATGATTCCGACTCTGTCGCTGATGCATTCGACGATGCCTAGATCGTGGCTTATGAACATGTAAGTGAGACCGAATTCTTTTTGCAGATCCTGGAAGAGGTTCAGCAGTTGTGCCCTAACGGAAACGTCAACCGCAGAGGTAGGCTCGTCAAGAATCACGAATTCAGGGTGGCTCACCAATGCCCTGGCGATGGCTATTCTCTGCCTCTGCCCTCCGCTGAATTCGTGCGGAAACCGGAACAAAGCTCGCTCTGACATTCCTACTCTTTCAAGAATCTCCATGACCATCTTTCTAGCTTCTTCCCCTTTGGCTATTCCCTGAGCGTAGAGGGATTCTGCAACCACGTCCTTCACCAGCATACGCGGGTCCAGTGACGTCGTGGGGTCTTGGTACACTATCTGCATTCTTCTCCTGAGCCGACGCAAATCCATCCCGAGATAAGTTGCTACATCGTACTTTCGTCTCAGCCTTCGCAGCGCCGGCGAACGCGGATCTTTCTTCGCGAGCCGATCGATTTGCTCAGTGACATCTAGGGGAGCGCCGAAATAGATGCTTCCAGCATCGGGTTTCAAAAGTCGCAGAACGGTCTTTCCCAAGGTTGTCTTTCCGCAGCCTGATTCGCCAACTAACCCGAAACATTCGCCTTTTTCCACGCTGATAGACACGCCATCAACTGCTCTCACGCTGGCTACCCTACGCTTGAAGACTCCGCCGTATATTGGATAATACTTCTTCAACTGCCTCAGTTCAAGAATTGAGGTCATCAAGACCCTCCGTAAAGGTGGCACGCCACGTAGTGATCAGGTTTGACCTCGAGGAACTTCGGCTTCATGGTCAGGCATTGCTCCTGTGCATAGCTGCATCTGTCGTGGAACCTGCAGCCTTTCAACGGGTTGATCAGGCTTGGAACAATTCCGGGAATTGACTTGAACGGTTCTCCCGGCCTTGGAATCGACTCGAGCAGTGCACGTGTGTAGGGATGAAGCGGGTTGCTGAACGTCTCGAAAACGTCAGCCGTCTCCACCACGTTTCCAGCATACATCACCGAAACACGATCGCACGACTGTGCGACCACGCCCAGGTCATGCGTGATGTAGAGGATTGCCGATCCAAGGTTCTTCTTCAGTGTCTTGACCAAGTTCAATATCTGAGCTTGAACCGTGACGTCCAAGTTGGTGGTCGGTTCATCAGCTATGAGCAGTCTTGGATTGCAGGCCAACGCCATGGCAATGACAACTCTTTGGGCCATCCCGCCGCTCAACTCATGCGGATACATGCGTGAGACTCGTTCCGGATCAGGTATTTCCACGCTCTTCAGCACCTTGACGACCTCTTTTTGAACCTCGGCCTTGAACTGGCGTTTACGATTGAACCTTGCCGGGAACCTTATGGCACCAACACGGATTGCCCCTTTGATTCTGGCGCCTCTGCCCAGATTAAATTGGTAAGGTTCAAGCTTCATCAGCTCTGCATACTGTCTGTCATAGTGTGCTGACCAAGTCATCAAAGCACGTTTTTGTTTGTTAATCTTGGCCATCTGCCCTTCGGTTCCTTTCTTTTGCTCCAGAGCAGTCTTTTGTTTTTGGACGTCGGCTCTCAATTTTTCAAGTTTGGCCTTCTTCTTTTGATATTGCCGCGCGCGCTCAGCGGGCCAGTACCGCTCAGCCCTTAAGAGTCTTCTGTAGGAAGCTATCTCATTGTTCGAGGGCGGTTTGGTCGTCTGTTGCCCAAGCTTCTTTTCAATAGCTTCCCTGCGTTTGGCAAGCTCAGCCTTCTCTTTTTCTCCTTCAGGCTTCTCTTTGTCAAGCTGAGCTTTCTGCTTTTCAAGCACTGCCTTTCGGCCGTCGATGATCCTCATCTGCACAGAGGCTACGCTGTTTTCATACAGTTCTTCTTTTCTGTGAACAAGCATGACCTCGGAAATCTGATTTTCGACGGAGTACACGGGGTTGAGGTAGGCCCTCGGCTCCTGGAAAATCATCGCTATGTCTTTGCCCCGAATCTGTCTGATGGAGCTCTCGCTCATCGTTAGAGTGTCTTGCTGTTTTCCTGAATCTCGCAGAATAATTCTCCCGCCCTCGATAATGCCCGGAGGTGGAACCAGTCTCATGATTGCAAGGCTGGTCACGCTTTTGCCGCTGCCTGTCTCGCCAACGAGTCCAAGAATCTCGCCCTCCCTGACGAAAAGGTTCACGCCGTCAAGCGCTTCAACCACGCCTGAATAAGTGTAAAACTTTACTTCGAGATCTTTGACTTCCACTATGTCGCCCTGAGACACCGTCATCTCCTCCTGAGCATCGGATCTAGAACGTCTCTAAGTGCGTCTCCAAGCAGGTTCCATCCGACCACGAACATTGCGATGAACATTCCTGGAATAAAGAACGTGTAAAAGTTATGGACTATAGCGACGCCGTTTGTAATAACGCTCTCGGAATTACTGACAATTTGCCCCCAATCAGGGAAATAAGGAGGCGAGCCTATGCCGATGAAAGCTAACGCGGCGGCGGTCAGAATGACTGAACCTATGTCTAGCGTGGCCACGATGAAGACTGGATATATGCTGTTCGGTAGGATGTGCCTCGTTATAGTTCGAAAATCTGAGGACCCTGAGGCTTTCGAAGCCTCGACAAAGTCTTCGTTCTTCACCCGTAAGACTTCTCCTCTGATTAGCCTAGCGTAGCTCGGCCAGCTCACGAGTGTCAACGCAATGAGAACTTTGTCCAGTTTTCCGATATTAAGAGCAAGAATTAACGGGTGATACAGGTAGGTGAGTACTGAAAAGACCAGGATCACTGAGAATCCTGCTACCCATATTGCACCCGTGCGATCGCGTTTGAGACCGAGAAATATCAAGACGAAAAATGCTGAGATTCCCAGAAACAGCTCTGAAAGGTTCAATGGGATGGCTTCAGGGAAGGCCAGCACTATTGCCATAGAAAGGACCAAACCTGGAAAAGCGAGTATGATGTCAGTAAATCGCATCAATATCTCATCTATTACTCCTCCGTAAAATGCCGCTATCGTTCCGATAATAACGCCAGCAATGAGAGATATTCCAACAACAGTTAATCCTACCCGGAACGCCGTTATCGTTCCCCAAATGCACCCGTAATAAATGTCATACTGGTAGTAGGTGGTACCAAAAACGTGTTGGACTGTGGGCGGTGTTGGCACGTTAGGGCCGATCATTTTCAGGTAAGTTTGGTCTTGGGGAATTATCCAAGGATCGCCACGATTCGAAGCAGGAGGCGGCGCTAGCACTGGTGCCAAGCATGCGATGCCGATGAAACACAATATGATGATCAGGCCGGCCATGGCGAGGTTGGACTGTCTCATCCTCTTCAGCATGAACCGCCATTCTGAGAGTCTCGGCCGCATTCCTGTTTTGAAATCTTCCCATCTTGATGTTAGGCTCATGTCAATCCAACCGTATTCTCGGGTCGATGTAGGCGTACATGATATCCACTATCAGGTTTGCTATGACGAACAGAAGTGCTGTGAGAACGGTGTAGGCCATGATGAAGGGAATGTCCAAGTTCTCTATGGCACGCACGACCTGTTGTCCCAAGCCTCCGAAACCAAAAACTGTTTCGGTGATTATCAGACCGGTCAGGAGGCCCGCGACCAGCATCCCAGACAGAGTCGCGACGGGGATGAGAGCATTCCTTCTCGCGTGCTTGTAGATGACGACCTTGTTGCTCAGACCCTTCGCCCTCGCCGTCGTTATGTAGGGTTTGCTCATCGTCTCGAGCATCGAGGAACGCATCACCCTTATCAGCAGAGCCACATCAATCGTGACAACCGTGATCACGGGCAGAACACAATGCCAAATCACATCCAACGTCAAGGCTGGCCGACCGTTCAAAAGCCCGTCAATCAAGTCTACGCCAGTGTAATGCACAAAATGGTTCTTAGGGTTGCCCATAAACGTCGTCCAACTCATCGTCATCGAGCCCCCGTAGGGGAACCAGTGAAGAACGCCCGCAAACACCGCCAGAAGCAACAACCCAACGAAGAACGAGGGAAGAGACCAGCCAACAATGGATAAGAGCCTCGACACTTGGTCAATCGGTCCGTTCCTATGAATCGCCGACTGAACCCCGAGATATATCCCTATGAAAATAATCAGAGGCGCCGCGAACAGAACAATCTCAAACGTATAAGGCCACTTCGTCGCAATCGACGTTATCACCATCTGATTGCTAGTTATCGACCACCCGAGATTTCCATGCAACAGTTGCGACAACCAGCCCCAGTACTGCACATAAAACGGAGCCTTCAAATTATACTTAACAATTGCATCTGCTATCGCTTTCGGAACATCATGTATATTTCCGTGAACGTAAAGAAGCGCTCTAGTGTCTATAGGAAACAACATAGTGACAATAAAAACCAAAATAGTGACTCCGACCAACACAAACACAAGCAAGATTAACCTTCTTACAATGTAAGCTGCTAGATTCGCCATCTCCGAGACCCAGCATAAATCAAACCAAAGTCAATATTTAAGCCTGTCGCACTAGCACAGTTCCTTGTTCCCTTCATTTTCAGCATAAGCTTGTTCAAAGCGACGACTCGACGATTAACGCCCAAGCTTCTCTCTTTCATAATCGAGTCCGAAGACTGAAAGCAAGAAACCACCCGATGTCTCACAGATCCCTCTGCTCTCTGCAAATTATTAACTATGGTGCTGTTCTGAGATTCTTGCAGAGACCAAGTTCTCTTTCGCCACACCGAGGAAAATATCCCACAATCAGAGAGCGATGACGACCCCGCCCAAAGTTTGTCTATGTTAACGGTATGCTCCTAAGCTGCATCAAAACCCAACCCAAAAGCAATGCATTTCTGTCGGATAGATCAGAAAACCTCCTATTTGGCATCTTCCCCAAACGCGATATTAGGAGAAAATTTGCCAAAAATTTTCGCAACCTCGAAGAACACAAACTCGCGAAAACACGGAAGATCTCAACGTGATGCTTGAAACAAGAAAAAAGGGGAGAGTTTTTAGCTCTGGTCTTCAACCGTTTACGGAGCGTAGACTCCCGCCCACTCCGATGTGGAGACGGCGGTATTCGACAAGCCCGCTGATGCGCGTGCTGATGCGATGCTGCCTGTGAACGTGTCAGTGACGACGCAGAAGACGTAGGAGGATCCATGTGGAACAGTAAACGCAAATGTGGATGTTGCCGAGTTTACTGTTGATGGACCCGCTGTCGGTGCACTTAGCTGGCCATTTGCCAACGTGCCATAGTACCATTGTATGGTGCGGTCATTGACGTTTCCGTAGCCAGTGGTGCAAGTTGCTGTGAAGGTTATGGTGCTTCCTACGGTGGAAACGCTCGTTAGTGGTTTTACGCTAACCAGCGGTCCGAAGGTGCCGATTGGGCTTACTACACCGAATTGTCTGGCGACGAATGCGATGGATTTCATGTTGATTGTTCTGATGTTGACGAGATCATCCACGTACTGCCAGTTTGCTGGCAATGGT
>Ga0181524_10000342_pt1 | contig 56467 bp, 55 predicted proteins | sample PEATcosm2014_Bin_34_FD_119761 | JGI IMG/M metagenome (GOLD analysis project Ga0181524, IMG submission 119761) | Peatland microbial communities from MTU Mesocosm Facility, Houghton, MI, USA - PEATcosm2014_Bin05_60_metaG | ecosystem: Environmental > Terrestrial > Soil > Wetlands > Peat | place... | reverse complement strand
GCATGATCGTGCGGGCCAGTTCGCCCTGGATGGCGCGGCGCTTCATCATCTGCTCCGCCAGCGGGCTTGTGCCCCAGCCGGGCCCTTCCCAAAGCTCGAGCCCGACGCGGTTGCCCGTCATCAGGCCCTTGTTGGCGAGGGCGATGCGCAGGTCGTACTTCTGCCCTTCGGGGACCATCAACGCCTTGCCGCCCGCCGTGATCTGATACGGCACCTTCGAGTCCTTCAGGTAGCCGACGACCTGGGCCATGTCCTTCTCTTCCAGGTCGGAGTAGAGCAACTCGTAAGAAGGCTGCCGCGCGACGCAAACCAGCGCCACCCCGCCCGCGATGACGCCGAGGCCGACGAGGAGCAGGCTCACCTTCTGGTTGATGCCGAGCTTATTCCAGATCGCCGCCAGCTGCTTGAATAGGCTGCCCATGGGTTCTCTCTAAGCTAAAAGAAGCTGTGCGCTCCGGTCAGATCTGCATCTGCATCACTTGCTTGTACGCGTCGAGCAGTCGGTTGCGGACTTCGAGCATGTAGTTGAAGGAGACCTCGGCTTTGCCGAGGGCGATCATGACCTGATGGACGTTGTCGGTCTTGCCTGCGGCGAGCTGGGCGACCGCGTCGGCAGCCTGGTTCTGGGACTGGTTGATATCCTGGAGCACGTTGCCGACGAGCTGCCCGAAATCGCCGGCGCCGGAGACAGCCGGTTTCATAGGCTGGATCTGGGGAAGGGCCTGTGCGGGCTGCAATGGTTCGATCGGGGCGATCGCCATGGCGTTTCTCCTACTGTCTCAGGATCGTCAGGGAACTGCGGACCATTTCACGGTACGCCTTCATCGCGGAAAGGTTGGCTTCGTACTCGCGTTGTGCGGAGACCATGTCCACCATTTCCTTGGTCACGTCCACGTCCGGCACCTGGACGAAACCCTTCTTGTCCGCCATGGGGTGCTCGGGCTCGTAGATCGTTTTCGGCGGCCCCTTGCTGACCGTAACGGAGGCCACGGCCACGCCGCCGAGGTTCTCGCCAGGCGCGCCATCGGCGGCGGCGTTCTTGAGGACGGTGGAGAAAGTCACCTCGCGGCGGCGGTAAGGCCCGCCTTCAGGCGTGACGAGGCTATTGGCGTTGGCGATGTTGCTCGCGATGACGTTCATGCGCATCCGCTGGGCGCTCAGGCCGGAGGCGCTGATGTCCAGGGCCGACATCGGATCATGATCGGGCATCGCTATCTCCCTCAATCGGCGTTACTTGGAGGTCACGGCCGCGCGCAACATCCGAAGACGATAAGCTGCAATTTCCGCGAAAGCGTTGAAGTTGAGTTCGTTCTTCGCGCCGCCGGCGGCTTCCGACTCCGTGTCCACGCCGGGCTGCCCGGCCTTCTCGACGTGGAACGCGACATTTCGGATTCTTTCGGCGTCCCCGCTCTCGATCGCCTCGCGGAGTTCCGCACTGAAACTGACGTGCAGCTTGTGGAAGTCCTTGACCCCGGCGTTGGCGGTGTTGTGGGCGGTGATCCTCTGCTGCGCCGCGTAGAAGTCCATCATTTTTTCGGGGACCGCGAGGTCATTATCGCCGATCATCGAATTTCACTCCTTTGTTTGCGCGCGGCGCGTGCGCAATCGCCCGTTGGTGAAAAAATCCTCAAAACGTTGACTTCCTCAACAGATTGAGTCGGTTTGAGGCCCACGTCCATGAAAACGCAAAACGCGTGCCGGGACGAGAGCGGGGGGAATGCAGAGTGCGGAGTGCGGAAGGCGGGCTGGGAATCAGCCTTCGTAGGTCGTTCTCTACTTCGTGCTCTGGCGCCAGAGGCCCCACCATTTGATTTCGCCCGCCCACCACGCGGCATCGTCGGCCCAGGGACTTGTTGGCGAGGCATTCATCAGCGCTTCGTAGGCGGCTCCGGCCGCCTGAAGATCGTCGCCATGCCGGGCGCAGTTCGCGACCTGAAGGCGCGCCCACGCCATGATGTCCGCCTTGGGCGTGGACTCGATGATCCGCTGGTACACGGCCAGCGCGAGGTCGTATTTGCCCATCGCGTAAAGGGTGTTTGCGTATTCCTCTTCGAGGCCTTTGACCGGCTCTTTCGGGATTTCGTTCGGATTCGGCGCCGGTTTCACCACCGGGACTTTGACTACGGGCGCCGCCGCCGAGGGAAGCGGGAGCGCTTCTACGGCCTTGAGCTGCGCCTCCATTTTCTGCAGCTTGGAGGTCTCCTGCTCAAGCTCTTTCTCCAGGGGGTCGCCTGGGGGCGGCTGTTCGGCGCGCTCAGGGGCCGGAGCGACTTTGAGCGGCGCGGTCGCTTCGGCGGCCGCCGTCGCGACCGGCGCGGATTCCACCGCCTTGGCGGGCTGATCCGGCCGAACTGCGGCGGGTTGATCTTTCCCGGCATCGTCGGCGCGAACGGGCCACGCGGCGACAAGACAGATGGCCGCCGCCGTTCCCAGGCGCATCAATCGGGTCAACGGTTTCAAGGGCCTCATTCAGTCTTCCCTCCGTAAGCCATGACGGCGCGAACGGGTTCCTTCATCAGGCTGTGGCATTCGCCGATCAAGCGGCAGGCTTGCGTGCGGGTCTCTTCGTCCTTCGCCAGGGCGGCGGCCGACGTGGCCTTCTCCAGTGCGGGTTCCATCAGGCCGGAGCCAAAAGCGGCCTGGGCGGCCAGGAGCAGCACCTGGGGATCCGCGTCGTACTTGTAAGGCCAACGCGGCTCGGCCATCAGAGCGAGCACGCGCTCGTACTGGCCGTTCCGGAGATAGTACTGGGCCAGGCTAATGAGGATGGGCTGCATCTCGGCGGGCACGGGCGAGGAGGCCGGCAGCAACTTCAGTACTTCCTCGGCCCTGGAGTAGAGACCCATCTGGAGATAAGCCTGGGCCATCCGAACCGGCGCCAGCCGCGCCAGCCTCCCTTCCGGGAACCGGCTCACGGCGCAGCGATAGACCTCCAGCGCGGCGACGATCTTTCCTTCCGCCAACTGCGAATCACCCAGCGCAAAGAGCGCGCGCTCGGCCAGGGCCGGGTCGCGCGATTGCTCGTAGACTTTCATGAGCCGCACGCGCGCGGCGCCGAATTGCTTGAGCTTCATCTGGCAATCGGCCATGGCCAGGTTTAGCTCATCCTGCCGCGGGAACGAAGCGTAATTCTGCTCAATGATTTCGAGTTGGGCCACTGCCTGCTCGTAGTGCTGCTGTTCCTCCAGGCACTCCGCCAGCCGCATCCGCGCGAAGGGAACTGAGTCACTCTTCGGCCACTGCCGGACGGCCTCCTCGAGCACCGGCATCGCCTCCTGAAACTTGTGCTCCTTGATCCAGGTTTCAGCGATCATCACCATAACCGCCGGCACTTGCTCCGCGCCGGGGAAGAGGTCGGCATAACGATAATAGGTCTTGCGCGCCGTCTCGTATTCTCGCAACGCCTCATAGCAGTTCCCGATCAGCAGCAACGCCGATTCGACTGCGTTCGCGGTGCCGTCAGCGGAGTCGAGTGGCGCCAAGGCGCCCGCGGAGGAAGTCTTCTGCCAGCGGTCCAGAATATTCTGCGCTGTCTGGATGGCTGCCGTGGGAAAATTGGTGGCGGCATAATACCGCGCGATGCCCAGGTACGCGGCCGGGGCCTCGGTGTTTGCGGGGTACTTGAAGAGAGCCTGTTGATACGCCTCTACGGCCAGTTCCCGCAGGTGCTTCTCAACAGGCTGGTCGGTCAGTGCGGCCAGCGGCGCGACCACGATTCCATCGCTATCGGCCATCGCGTCCAGCGCCTGCGTCCCCGCGGCGATCCGCAGCAATTCCGACATTTCCACGCCGTTCAGGTTCATGCAGAGCCGGTTCAGCAGGCGGTCCTGCGGGACCCGGCGCGTCTCCAGCGGAAGCCCGGCGGTCTTCGCCACGGCTTCGAGAATCTGCAGCAAGGAGATGTTCCGCGCTGAAACCGTGTAAATCAGGCCGTTATCCGTCTCGACGCGCTCGACGCGAAGATTCTCCGATATAACCGAAGCCGGCGCGGTGGCCAGCAACTGCTCGCGCGAAGCGACATCGGCACCCTCGCGGGAGATGTCCTGCCGCCGCTTCATCCCCTCCTTCAAATACTTCTCCAGCTGGTGCAACTGCTGGTTCAACTGCTGCAACCGGCCGGTCTCCGCCTCCAACTGCGCGTTGAGGTCCGCAGGGCCGTTGTCGGGTGTTCCGGCGCCGTTGGGCCGAGCGCCCTCCGCCGAGGCAGTGGCGCAGAAGTTGCCGAATACGGCGAGAATCAGGAGGCAGAATGCGGAACGCGACGCGCGGAATGCCCGTGGCCGAATTCCGAGCGTTCTTCGGGAGAGCATGGTCATTTCCCTTCAGTCTGTGTGCTCGCGTTATGCAGCGATGGTTCGTTTCCGGCTTTCGCAGGCGGAGCGGCCGGGTCGGCGGAGGAGCGGGATTGCAGGGTCGCAAGGGAGGCGTGGAGCGAAGCGTCCAGCGACTCGGCTTCGGCTTCATAGCATCGCCCGATGAAGAAGTAGGCCCACTCTACGCTGGCCTTATCCGCCGGGCTCAAGCGGTCCCTGGCGGCCATCAGCTCGTAGAGCACGCGGCGCGCCTGCGCGTAGCTCTTCTTCTGGAAAAGCAGTTGGGCCGTTTCCATCGCCGCCGACGCAAAATAAGGGCTGCCGGGAAAACCGATCTCAACTGCTTGGAATTCCGCCAGGGCGCCGTCGAACTTGCCGGTCTTCAACAGGGACTGTGCGTAACGATAATGTGTTTCATCCGTGAATGATCCGCCAAGGTCCATTTCCATCGCCGTACGGAACGAGGCTGCGGCTTCCTGGAATTGTCCCTCCCGATAATGCAGGTTCGCCGTGTCCAGGAGACCGGAGATCTCGAGCGCCGGGTTACGCGAGCGGTCTCCGGCGGCGGAACCGCCCGCGCCGTGCGCTTCGGAAGTGACGATTTGCCGCTCCATCCGCCCGAGCGACTGCCGGAATTCCTCGAAGGCGGATCCCTGCTCTCCGCGAAACGCGGACCGGGACGACCAGTACAGCGTAATACTCGCCGAGGTCGCTGCGATCGCCGGGATCAGGAGCGTTGCGGCGGCGAACAGAAGCAGCCGCGGGCCTGCGACGGTCTCGCTGCGGCCCCTCGGGGTTTCCGGCTTCCCGTGCACTTCATCTTTCTTTGCGGCTTCGGGGTTTGCGGGAAGAGTTTTCGACTGCGCTTCAGATTTCTCGCCCATAGGGCCTCTCTTGGCGTTCTTCGTGTCTTTGTGGCAGCACTCCCAACGTCGAGAAATTCATCAACCCGTCGAGAATTTGCGCGTCGGATACCGGGCAATCCCGGTTGCCGGGAGACTTAAGCAAAACGCATGCCCGCCACTGCGCCCTCGCCGTCAAGACGCCAACTTACCAAGAGAACACTGCGGCCGCGTTCGAAGATTGTTCTTCCTTGCGGCGGGGTGTCCTGGCGGAAAAACGTTACGGCACAGGTTTTGCGAGACAGGCGCCTGCCTCGAAAGTTTTTCGGCTCCACATGAGACAGGAGACAAGCGGATGCCGATAGCGATGCGAACCTGCATAAGTGCCGCGATTTCCTTGACTGTGTTGCTGTTTTCCGGCTGCTCGTTCTCCACGCCGGCCCCGTCGAGCACCGCCAGGCTCGCAGAGCCCGTCGTCCAGCCGGAGCCGTGCTCCTCCACCGAGACGACTGCGCTTCAGCGTTACCAGGAACTGAGCCTGCAGTATGAAGCGGAGAAGAAACGGTCAGTTGCGCTCGCCGCCGAGTTAGACGAGCAGAAGGCCGGCCGGCAGAAGGCCGAGACGGAAAACGAGAGCCTGCGCCACCAATTGGAGTCTCTCACCGCGAAGGCCGCCGAGCTGGATGTCCTCAAAACAAGGTTCGACGAAGCGCAGAAGACCGCCTTCGAGGTGGAGAACACGCTTCGCGAGGTCAAGCGGCAGCTTCTCGAAGAGCGCCTCGCGGGCGTCAAACGCGAAGAAACGATTGTGGCGTTGAAGATCGAGCGGGCCGAAGACATGCGCAAGTCGCCGGTTGAGCGGGCGTTGCAGCCCATGGAGCAGAAACTCCCTCAAGAGACCGGAGCGGAAAAGCCGGCCTCGCAGAACGGGCCCATTTCCGGGGGGAACGCCGTTGTCAATCCATAAACTCGCGGCCATCAGTCTGTTCCTGAGCGCCCTCTGCAGCGGGTGCGCCGCGCCGGCGCCGCAGCGGGGAACGATGCAGCAGGTGGCGACTTATATTTCCCCGGCGATGGCGGAGAAACCGCCGGGCCGGATCGTCGTAGTGCCTTTCGCGTCGCCGGCATATGCGCCCGAGGCGGGCCGCACGGCGACCGCGTCTCTGGCGATGGCGATCCAGGGCACGCTCTGCTGCGACACCCTGCTCCCGGCCGAGGGCGACGAGCGCCTCGCCGCTGAAAGCGCCCTCTGGCAGCGCGGCCGGGTGGATATCGAGTCCCTCATCGTCGCGCAGAAAGCGTACCTGGCCGATGCCTTCCTGTTCGGCACGGTCACGCAATACAAACCTTACGATCCGCCGGTGCTCGGCCTGAAACTCCGCATGCTCTCCGCGCGCACCGGCGACGTCATCTGGGCCGCGGACGCGCTGTTCAACGCGCACGAGAGCGACGTGCGCGCCCTGGCCGAACGCTACTTTCAGAATTCCGGTCTAAAGGACCGGCTTTACGGGCCGGAACTGATGCTCATGTCGCCGAAACTCTTCGCCGACTTCGTCGCCGCGCAAGTGGTGCGGCCGCTCGGCGAACAGCTCAAGCGCAAACGCGACATGGCCTCCGCCAATCCGGCACATTGACGCGCATGGAACGCTAAAGGAAGACCGATGGACAGCGTCGCATCCCTTTTGCGACAGATACCCCAGGCGAAGAAGCCGCAGGACTCTTCGGCTGCACTGAGGACCGCCGCCAACGATGCGGCGTCCGGCGGCGGAGAATTCTCCGCCGCGCTCGCGACGCTTGCGCGGCGCGATTCTCCCGCCGCGCAGACGCGGGACGCGCGCGGGACGGCGCTGCCGAGACGAACCGGATCGGCCTCCCGCGCAAGCGGCGCCGAAGCGAAACCGGGCGCGGATTCACAGGCAGCATCCGTCCCGCCGAGCGCTGCCGCCCCCTCTCGGCTCGGTTCCGCCGCGCCGCAACCGGCTCCGTTCCAGCCTGCCGCACAAACGACGGAGCAACCGCGCGCGCCGGAAGACTCCGGCGGCTCCGATGCCCGAAGCACGAGCGTTGCGCCGGCAACGTCAGACGCGTCCCCGCCGGCCGAGGGACCTGACACGTCATCCGCTCAGCCAGCCCCCGGCCCGAAAAACTCCAACAGCGCGGCTGCTCAGAACGCAAACGCTGCGGCCGCGCCGGCCCGCGCGGCTCAGCTGACGGAAGGAACTGACGCGCAGACCGGGCAAGTCACAGCGTACCCGAACTGGACTGAAGCGGCCCCCCTGCCGCAGAACTCCGACAGCGCGGATGCCCCCGGCGCGAGCTCCGCGGCGATGCAGGCCGATCCGTCTCAGTTGGCCGCTCCGAAAGCGCGCCGCGTAGCCGCTGCTATCGCTCAAACAACTGAACAGACGACTCTGGACGCCTCCGACTCGATCGAGGCGAAAAAGGCAGCCGCTGCGCCCTCCACGACCGAAACACCGGAACAGGCGGCGAGTCCGAGCGACCCCGTCTCATCGCCGCATGCTCCCACCGACCCTGCCCCAATGAGCGAGGTTCGCGCAGAGGCGGTCGCGCCGCCGAACCAGGCCGGCTCGGCCGTCGCTTCGGCTGCGCCGGAAGCGGCCCCCCAGAGCGGCAATCCGCCTTCGGCAGGATCGCCGCACGCGGAGACGCCGGACTCGGGCGTCAGCGGGGACACCGTTCAGTCGTCCGTCAAGACGATCGCGAGCGCGGCGGGGGACGCCGCCACGCGCACGTTCTCCTCTGCCTTGAACGACGCGACGGCGGGTTCTCACAAGCCATCGCAGCCTTTCACCGCCGACGCGCAAGAGCAGTCGCTCGCCGCCGCGCGCTCCTCCGCCGCAGGCGCTTCCGCGCCCGCGGGACTCGGCGCATCGCAGGAGAAAGCGGCGCCTGCGCAGGCCAACACCCCGGCCGAGCCGAAAAACTTCCTCGAGAGTGTCGTGCGCCAGACCCGTCTGCTCACCCGGCCTGACGGCGCCAGCGAGTTGACGCTGAATCTTCAACCGTCCGAGCTGGGGTCAGTCGTCGTCCGCCTGACGCTCAAGGGCGGCCATCTCGACGGGCATCTCCAGGTGGACAACCAGTTCGCGCGAGAGAGCCTGGAGAGCGTTCTTCCGCGCGTCAAACAAGCGCTGGCCGGTGAAGGGATTGACCTCGACCGCCTGCAGGTGGCCGTGCGCGGCGACGGATCCCCGCGCCAGAGCGGGCAGAACTCTGCGGGCGGCCGGCAGGCGTCTCAGGCCGGCAGCGGACTCAGCGGCGACATCACGGCCGTCGGGGCGCCGGTCGGCGCTTCGGCCGCGCTCGCGGGACGGTCAGCGGTCGCGGCCGGAACCATGGATTTTATTGTTTGAGAGGAGTAACGCATGGCGACGACATCCACGAGCAGCACGGGGCTGAGCCTGGACCCGAGCGCCTTTTTGAATTTGTTCGTCACTCAGCTCCAGTACCAGGACCCGACCGCGCCAATGGATCCCAGCCAGATGACGACCGTCCTCGCGCAGTTGACCACCGTCCAGGATCTCTCCAACCTGCAGACGAGTTTCCAGCAGAGCCTGGCGGACGGAATGATCGGCGACCAGGTCACCTACAGCCCGACCTCCACTAGCGCACCGCAGACCGGGACGGTGACAGCGTCGCAGGTTCAGAACGGGACGGTCGGCGTGCTCATCAGCGGCCAGTTTGTGCCGTTGAGTGCGATCACGCAGATCGGGCCGAATTCGACGAACAGCGCGCAAAGCTCGACCTCGAAGAACAATACGCAAGGAACGACCGCGACAAACAGCGCGCAAGGATCGTAAGGATATTCTATTCCCGCCGGCGGCGGGACTATTTCCTGAAAGGAGCGAATCATGTCGTCCATCGGAACGAGTTTGACCGGCTTGCAGGCTGACCAGACCATGCTGGACGTGATCGGCAATAACCTGGCGAACGCCGACACGGCCGACTTCAAGTCCTCGAGCGTGACGTTCTCGGAGGAGATGAGCCAGACGCTGACGCAAGCCACTGCCGGCAGCGGCAACCAGGGCGGCACCAACCCGGTGCAGATCGGCCTCGGCGTGAATGTCGGCGCGGTGACCCGCGACTTCAGCCAGGGCGCCCTGACGGAGACGGGCAACACGCTCGACCTTGCCATGAACGGAGCAGGGCTCCTGGCGCTGAGCAGTGGCGCCGGCACCGTTTTCACTCCTGCCGCCAGTTTCAGTTTGAACTCGAGCGATCAGATCGTGGATTCCCAGAACGGCTACCAGCTTCTCGATATCAGCAACAACCCCATCACGATCCCCTACAATGTGCAGGTCCCGGCGCAGGCGACGAGTTCCCTGACGCTGGCCGGCAACCTGAGCGACAGCGTGGCCGTGCCCACCGCGGAAGTGCTCTCGACCTCCACCCCGTTTACGACCACCTCGGGATCCCCCGCCCTCACCTCAACCGATCTGAACGACCTCAGCACGACCACCACGTCCTACCAGACTGGCGACAAGATCGTGATCAGCGGCACGGACGCCGCCGGGAACGCCTTGACGCCTGTGGACTTCACCTACGGCACCGGCACCGGTGACGACGGCATTACGCTGGGCGACCTGATCAACAAGATCAACACCGCCTACAGCGGCCAGGCCACCGCCTCCCTCGACGCGAAGGGCAACCTGACGCTGACCGCCGACAAGACCGGCACGGCCAGCCTGGGCCTGACGCTCTCCGCCGGGAGCGGCAGCACCGGCGTGACCGACTGGACGGAGAACGCACTGACAGTCAGTACCGTCGGAGCGGCCGGCGGGACCTACGAGGTGACCTCGGACATCTACGACAGCCTGGGCAATTCGCACACTCTGACGATGACGTTCACGCGAACCAGCCAGTCCGATTGGAGCATGACCGCCGCGTTGGGCGACAGCGACGGGACAGTGACCCAGTCTACGGTGAACGGCATCACATTCAACACCGACGGGTCGTTCAACAGCGTCACGGGCGGCAGCGGCGCACAGCAGATCGCGATCACATATAACACGGGGGCGGCGCCGCAGACGATCAATCTGTCGCTCGGCTCCTCCGGCGCTTTCAACGGCCTGACGCTCTTCGGCGGCAATTCCACGGCGTCGGCCACGAACCAGAACGGCTACGCCGCCGGCTCGCTCAGCTCCTACAGCATCGGCAACGACGGCACGATCAAGGGCGTCTACTCGAACGGCGTCACGAAGGACATAGCGCAGATCCAGACGGCGACGTTCGCCAACCCCAACGGCCTCAATGACCTCGGCTCGGGCTGCTGGGGCGCAACGTCGCACTCGGGCGACCCGGTGTTCGGCGCGGCCACCTCCAGCGGCGGCGGCTCGCTCGTCAGCGGCGCCACTGAAGCGTCCAACGTGGACACCGCGACGCAGCTGAGCGAGCTGATCATCACGCAGAACAGTTACGAGATCAATGCGAAAGCGATGTCGGTGAGCGACCAGGTCATTCAACAGCTTACGCAGATCATCTGATTTGACGGCGAGAAGATTCAAACTCGAAATGAGACAGGCATGAATGACTGGCATCAAACCCTCGGCCCCGTGTTCAACTCAGACGCCCCGCTGAGCCGCGCAGGGGTGATCGGCGCGGCGGTCTGTGTGATCTGGGGGGCGGCCGTCGCTGCCTGGTGCGCCGTGAAGCTGAGCCGGCGCTGGTCGGGCAGGAGCCGTTTCATCCGGCAAGCCCTCGAGCGCGGCTTTGATCGCCCGGAGGCGATGAACCTGTGGCGCATCGCCCGTTTTTCGCCCGAGGGCGGCGACCGCGAGGCCATCCTCGCCTCATGCGAGGCGTTCGACCGCTGTCTGCGCGCGGCGGAGGAAGCCACCGGCGACGACCCGCTTCTCCGGCCCGAGTATCTCGCCGGTTCCGTAACGAGCGCCCTGCGGCGCAAGTACGGCAACACGCGCCGGGCGCGCCAGCGCATCGCGGACACGCGCGAGATCGAAGCAAACCAGCCGGTCCGCGTCCGTCTTGGCGCTTCGAGCACGACGTTCGAGTCCTTCGTTCTGAACGTCGCACAGGACTGCCTGCAGCTTTCGCTGCCCGCCGACGCGACGTTGCCGCCGGCGATGGAGTTGGCGGATTGCCCGGCGTTCATGTCGTTCTGGCGTCCGCACGACGCGCGGTACGAGTGCACGGCCCGCGTAACGCGCGGCGAGACCTCGCAGCGTGACAGGCGCCTGGTGCTTTCCCACGCTTCCTTGAACCGTGTGCAGGAGCGCGAGCACGTGCGCGTCCGCTGCCGGCAGGAAGTTCGGTTAGGCATGTTCGATGCGGCGATGGCCGGGAGAGCGTCCGGCCGCAGCGCCGAACCGGAACTGCCGTTCGTGGCGATGCTTCACGACCTCAGCAACGGCGGCGCTTCGCTGGTCACCGACAAGCCGATGGCGACCGGGACGCCGGTGCTTGTGCGCATCCCGCTGTTGCGGAAACCCTGGTCGCTGACACTGGCGGCGCGGGTGCTCCGCCAGAGCCTGCTGGGCGGCACGTCGAACGCGTCGTGGCAGAGTTCAGTTCGGTTCGAGCCGCTTTCGGCGCGGACCGAGCAGCACCTCGGCCGCTTCATCGCGGACCTGCAGCAGCGGCTCATCTCGCGCATGCTCGCCAGGGCCGGAGCCGATGGGCAGACGGAAACGCGGGCCTGGGAGCCTCCGGTCCGGGAACCGGCGCACGAAGCGCCGAAAGAGGAACCCGCGCGGCAGTTAGAGACGGCGGGATGGGAGCTTTGACGCCTTTACGGCGATTTGAGAAGGAACCGTACCGATGAGCGGTCCCAGCCAGGCGATTGCCGGAGCCATGGAAACGCAAATCATGGCTCAGGATGTCTCGGCTCGGAACATCGCCAACGTCCTCACGCCCGGCTTCAAGCGGAACATCGCGCTCGTCGAGGCCATGGACAAGGGGAGCGGCAAATCGGCCGTCACTACGCCGACGGTCACCGGCGTCACGCTGGACTTGTCGCAGGGCCCGCTCCAGCCGACCGGCAACGATATGGACTTGGGCCTCCGGGGCGAAGGATTCTTCTCCATCGAGACTCCGGACGGAACCCTCTACACGCGCAACGGAGCGTTCCGCCTTAACGAGAACGGGGTCCTCGTCACGCAGGGAGGCAACCCGGTGCTCGGAGAGTCCGGCCAGATCCAGATCCCGGCCGGCACCACCAAGCTCACGGTCGGCTCGGATGGCCAACTCCAGACCGACTCGACCACCGTCGGCAAGCTGAAAATCGTCACCTTCGACAAGCCCGGCATGCTCCAGCAGGCGGGGGACAGCAACTATATCGGTGATGCGGCCGGCCCGAAAGCGGCCGCCGCCTGCTCCGTTCATCAAGGATGCCTCGAAGCGTCGAATGTGGATCCCATGACGGAACTGGTCCAGATGATGGCCACGTTCCGCGACTATCAGGCCTGTGCGCGCAGTCTTCACTCCATCGAAGACTCTGCGAACAAGCTTTATGCCTGGGCGCGCAGTTGAGGACGGCGAACTGAGAGTTTGTTTTAGGAGTCAGACCGATGATGAAAGCGCTCTTCACGGCTGCGACCGGCATGAAGTGCCAGCAGTCCTACATTGACGTTGTGGCCAACAACCTGGCGAACGTGAACACCACCGGCTTCAAGGCCAGCGAGTTGAACTTCCAGGATATGCTCTACGAGCATCAGGTCCTCCCCGGGACCGAGGCGACGCAGAACAACGAGGTCCCGACCGGCCTGGAGGTCGGCTCCGGCGCGCGGATCGTCTCCTCCACGCAAAACTTTGCGCAGGGCAGCCTCAATCAGACTACCGGCAACCTGGACATGGCGATTCAGGGCCTGGGCTTCTTCCGAATCACGATGCCCGACGGCACCCTGGCCTACACTCGCGACGGCTCGTTCGGCCTCGATGGCAACGGACGCCTGGTCACTTCCAACGGCCTTCCGATCGCGGACAACATCAGCATCCCGAGTAATGCGACTTCGATCACCGTATCCTCGGCCGGGCAGGTCTACATCAACACGCCCGGGGCCACCGCGCAGACGCTCGCCGGCACCCTTACCCTGGCCACCTTCGCAAACCCGCCGGGCCTGAATAACCTGGGCGGCAACCTTTACGGCCAAACGGTCGCCTCCGGCACCGCCACGATCGGAAATCCCGGGCTGAATGGCGTCGGCACGATCCAGCAGGGATACCTCGAGGCGTCTAACGTGGACGTGGTCACCGAGCTGGTGCGCCTCATCACGGCGCAGCGGGCCTACGAGATCAACTCCAAGGCCATCGTCACGGCCGACAAAATGCTGCAGGAATCGAACGCCCTCGTTCAGTAGGAGGCTGCCATGTTTTCCAACACAGGGGCGCAGGCGCGCCCGGGCTGGATCCTCAAGGCCGCAGGAGTCCTGCTGGCGGCTGTCGCAGTCCGTGTCTCCTGCGCGGCGGACCGGGTCCAGATTGAACTGAAGGAGGCGGCCGTGCTGCAGACCGCCGAAATCCGCATCCGGCAGATCGCGGAGGTGTCCGGCGATGCCACGTTCGCGGCGGACATCGGCGAGGTCTCGCTGGGCTCAACGCCCTGGCCCGGGAATTCGCGCTCCGTGACGAAGGAACAAGTCGTCATGCACCTCCTCAGCGCGGGATTCGATGTCTCGGGGTTCCAGTGGCGCGGCGCGGGCGCCTGCCTGGTGACCCTTTTGACGACGAAGGTCAGCGGCGAACAGATCGTCCAGGCCGGGCGGGAGTACCTGGCCTCGCTGCCGATGCTGAAACGCGATGACGTGCGCATTGAGGTCGAGCAGATGCCCCGCGACTGCGTCGTCGCCGGCAGCGCGGAGAAAATCAGCCTTTCCGCGTTCGCGGCCTCCGCGGATCGTCCGTGGGGACGCCTGCGCATTTTCGTCAAGATCAAGGCGGAGGACAAGGTGCTCGCGACCATCCCGCTGATGTTCATGGTCACCACCAATCAGAAAATCCTCGTGGCGGCCCGGCCGATCAATCGCGGAGAGGTGATCGAAAAAAGCTGCCTCGACACGCGCGAGATCGTCCTGGGCCCGGACAGCCCCCCGCAAACCTACCTGGATCCTTTGCCTGAATCGGCGGTGGGCAAGGTGGCCGTGCGCTCGATCCCCACCGGGGCGGCGCTGACGGCCTCCATGGTCGCCGAACCGCTGGCGATCCGGCGCGGCGAGGATGTCACCCTCAGCCTGAAGTCCAGCCATATGGAGGTCGTCACCAAAGGCGTCGCCCAGAAAGACGGATACGTGGGCGACCTGATTCCCGTCAAGGTCTTCGTTTCCGGGAAGGAACTGACGTGCAAAATCGTTGCGAACGGCACGGTGGAATTGCCGATGTGAAAGGAGCTGGAACATGAGACGCCTTGGAGGTTTTTGGATCGCATGCGTGGCGCTGGCTTTCGTGCCGCTTGTCGGCCGGGCCGACACCGTTTGGAGTGAGCGGAGCGCCTGTCTCATCTCGGACAACAAGGCGTTCCGCCCGGGCGACATCGTCACCATAAGCGTCCAGGAAGATGACACGGTCACACATTCGGTCGCGAACTCCCTGTCGAAAGTCACCTCGACGCAGGGCTCGATCAGCGCGATTGACGTGCCCTCCCTCACCAGCGGGACCGTGAGTTCGCTGCTGAAGGGCACGCTCACACCTCAAGTGCAGTACGGTTCAACCAGGACTCTCGACGGCAAAGGCACTTACAACCTGCAAGGCACGATAACGACGCAGATAACGGCGGTGGTCATGGAAGTGTTGCCCAACGGCAACCTGGTGATTGAAGGCTCGCACCTGAGGAAGTCCGTGGATGAAAAGGTCCTGATCCGCATTTCCGGCATCGTCCGGCCGGAGGACATCAGCAACACCAATGTCGTGCTCTCGAGCGCCGTGGCCGAAGCCAAGATCGTGTACGAGTCGGACGGCCCCATCGCCAATTCCAACCGCTGGGGCTGGTTCGAACGGTTCATAGACCATATATGGCCGTTCTAAACTGAAAGCCCCCGAGTTCCCGGAGACCGCAGAGTCCGGCCGGTGAACTCCGAGGCGGAATATGGAAGGCACACCGATGAAATGGTTGGCTCATAACTTTCGGTTGTCCGCATTCGGAGCGGCGATCCTCATCCTGGCGGTCGGCGCGGGCGCGGCGGATGGGGCCGTCGCCCTTCGCCTGAAGGACCTCGCGCATATCAAGGAGGTCCGGCCCAACCAGCTTTACGGCATCGGGCTGGTGGGAGGACTGGCCGGCACCGGCGACAGCGAGATGCTGGCCGACCAACTGGTGACGAACATGCTCCAGCGGCTGCACGTCACGATGGTGAGTACGAACGTCACCTCCAAGAACGTGGCCGCGGTGATCGTGACCGCCGAGGCGCCGGCGTTCATTATGGAGGGATCGAGGTTCGACGTGACGGTCTCGTGCCTCGGCTCGGCGACCTCGCTGGTGGGCGGAGTTCTGCTGCAGACGCCGCTCCAGGGCGCCGACGGCCAGGTGTACGCCGTGGCCCAGGGGCCGCTCTTGATCGGCGGCTTTTCCGCGGCGGGCGCGGCGGCGTCGACGACCAAAAACCACCCCACCACCGGCCGAATCCCCGACGGCGCGATCCTCGAGAAGCGCATTGCAACAGTGCTTCGGCCGGCCGACGACCTGCAGCTGGTGTTGAATATGCCCGACTACGTCACGGCGGTCCGCGCCGCCCAGAGCATCTGCGCCGCGTTCCCCGATTCGGCCACGCCGGTGGATGCCGCCGTGATCCGTGTGTGCGTGCCGGAGGACTACCGGTCCGCCGAGAAGTTCGCCGAGTTCGTGGCGAAGGTCGAGGAGGTCAAAGTCACGCCCGATTCCCCGGGCCGCGTCGTGGTGAACGAGCGGACCGGCACCATCGTCGCCGGAGAAAACGTCCGGCTCAGCGCCGCGGCGATCTCGCACGGCAACCTCACGATCTCGATCAAGGAGACCACGAATACCAGCCAGCCCAACCCCGGGGCGTCGGGTGAGACGCGGACGGAGAAGTCCACCCAGATCAGCGCTCAAGAGCCGAAGGCTGGCATCTACGTCATTGACGACTCCGCCACGCTGGCAGACGTGGCGCGCGCCCTGAACCTGCTGGGCGTAACGCCGCGCGACATGGTGTCCATCTTCCAGGCGCTGAAAGAAGCCGGCGCCTTGCAGTGTGAACTGACGGTCATTTAAACCGCTGCGAGGATGATCCGCATGGGACAAGTCAATTCCGTCACGACCGGCAACGCCGCGGCGGCCGCGCCGACCGCTCCGGCGAAGCCGCGCGACCCCAGGCTGTGGAAGGCGGCCGGCGATTTCCAGGAAGTCATGCTCTCCCAATTCACACAGACCATGCGCACCACCGAGAGCGACTCCGAGCTGTATGAAGACTATCCGGGCCGCGAGACCTTCGACCAGATGCTCAGCGACGCCATCGCCCACGAGATGTCGAAATCCGGCGCGCTGGGCCTGAACAAGCTGATCTATCGCGCCATGGGCGGGACTTATGAGAAGAGCCCCGCGCCGGCGGGTCCGGCCAAGAGCAAGCCGAACCCCGTATCCATCCACACTGAAACGGCTGAGTGAGAAAATGCCCGACAACCCGCTGGAGTGTCTGTTCATCAACCTTCAGACCGCGCACAAGGTGTACGCGCGCCTGCTCGAACTGGCCGAGAGGAAGCGGCTGCACATCGTTCAGAACGACCTCGAGGCGCTGCGGCGGGACATCGAGACCGAGCAACGCCTGGCCGCCGCGGGCGCCAGCCTCAACGCCGAACGCGAGCTCCTGCACCGCGAGTGCTGTGCGGCGCTGCGCGTTAAAGCGCCGGCGAAGTCGCCCCAGGGCGCCGCGGCCAAACTCGAGGACCTCTGCGCGGCCATGCCCAGGGAAATGGCCCAGCGTTTTTCGCGCGAGCGGGCGGCGTTGTGCCGCACGCTCGAACAACTCCTTCGCGCCAACCGCGCTAACGCCTTCCTCGTCAACAACTCGCTCGACCTGATGCAAGGCCTGCTGAACGCCTTGTTCGGCGGCGAGAAGATTTGCGCTTATGGACCCAGAGGAGTCCGCACCCGGACCGAATATGCCGTGCGCGCTCTGGATACTAGGGCATAGGGAGAAGACTATGGCGGACGCGAGCTTGAGCATCGGCCTCAGCGGCATCATTGCCGCGCAGACGGCCCTGAACGTCTCGGGCGAGAACATCACAAACTCCACCACGCCGGGTTATGCCCGCCGCCAGGTGCAGCTCGCCGAAAACACCCCGACCGGCCCCGATGCCAACATGGAAACCGGCGTGAACTCCGATACCATCGTGCGCGACTGCAACATGTACCTCGAAGGCCAGGTGCAAAGCTACAACGCGGGGCTGTCATCGGCCACGACGCTGAGCCAGTACCTCAACCAGATCCAGGCCCTGCTCCAGGAGCCCAACAGCGCCAACGACCCGATCAGCACGCAACTGGACGCCTTCTTCAACGATTGGCAAGCGCTCGCCGCCGACCCGAATGACTCCACGACCCAAAGCACGCTCCTCGATGCGGCGCAACAGCTTGCGCAGAGCCTGCAGGACCTGCAGAACGGCCTCCAAAGCGTCCAGAGCTCCGTTGACCAGGACCTCTCGGCCTCCGTCACCCAGGTGAATCAACTGACCTCCGAACTGGCGCAGAACAACCAGCTCACGACCGCCGCCACGAGCGACGGGGGCGCGCCGCTCTCGCTGGAGGACCAGCGCGACGCGCTGATGGCGCAGTTGGCCCAGCTCACCGGCGCCACCAATACGAGCCCGCAGCAGCCCACCGCCACGGTGCAGGTCGGCGGCGCGACGCTCGTGTCCGGTTCCACCAGCCTCACGCTGAACGCCCCTGCGAGCCCTGGCGGGTCGGTGACCGCCGGCGACGGAAACCAGGCCGGCCCCGTCTCCATCACCAGCGGCACGATCGGCGCGTTGCTTCAGCTCAGCCAGACGACCATCCCGGGATACCTCCAGCAGCTCAACAGCTTCACCTCCGGCCTGATCAGCATGGTCAACGAGCAGTATGCCGAGGGCGTCAGCCAGAATGGACCCTCCACCTCTGCGACCTCCACGAATTCGGTCAGCGACGCGACCGCGATGCTGGCTGAGGCTGGACTCGCGGTGGCGCCGACCCAGGGCCAGCTCACGATCAATGTCGTGGACAATGCGACCGGCGCGCAGACGCCTATCACGATCTCCGTCAATCCCTCGTCCGAGAGCCTGAACGACCTCGCAACGGCCATCAACAACGCGGGCGGGGGTAATCTCACCGCCGCCGTCAGCGGAGGGGAACTCTCGATCTCCGCCGCTTCCGGCTACAGCCTCGACTTTGCCGCGAACCAGGGGACGAACATCCTGGCCTCTTTGGGAATAAACCCGTTCTTCCAGGGAACGGACGCCTCAGACATCCAACTGGCCGACGCGCTCGTGAACAACCCCGCGGGCATTGCGGCGGGGCAGAGCGCGGACTCGGGCGACGGCTCCAATGCCACGGCGATCTCCAATCTGGAAAGTGCGGCGTCCGCGGCGTTCGGCGGAAACAGCCTGGCGGGATACTGGCAGACGGTCGTCAGCGGCATCGGCACCGACGCGGAGAACGCCACCGAGACTCAGACGACCGCGCAGAACATGGTCAACACCGTCACCACGCAGGAACAGGCGATCTCCGGCGTCTCCCTGGACGAGGAAGCGGCCAATGTCCTGCAGTACCAGCAGTTGTACACCGACTGCGCGCACTACATGGCTACGGTCGGCCAGCTGACACAAACTCTCCTTTCATATATTAGCGGAGTTAGCTAATGAGAGTCACAGAACAGACTCGCGCGTCGTTGCTCCTGCAGGGAATTGACCAATATTCATCCACGATGAACACGCTCAATGAGGAGCTCTCCACCGGGATGAAGGTCAACGAGCCCTCCGACGATCCGGTCGCCACCGGCGCGATCATGCGCACGAACACCTACATCGCCGACCTCAACGAGGACATCTCCGTCATCAACACCGCGCAATCCGTCTCCCAGGCGGCCGGCACCGCGATGAGCAACAGCACAAGCATCCTCTCGGATGTGCAGACGGCGGCCACGGAGGCGGCCAACGGCACGGAATCCGCCTCACAGCTTCAGGCCTTGGGCACCCAGGTGAACCAGGACCTGGAATCCCTCGTCCAGGACGCCAACTCGCAGTTCGAGGGCAACTACCTGTTCTCAGGAACCGCAACCAACACGGCGCCCATCGCCGTGACGCGCGACGCCCAGGGCAACATCCAGGATATCACCTATGAGGGTTCGGACACCGACGTCACGTACCCCGTCGGCCAGGGCCGCTCCTCGGCCGCGAGCGTGACCGCCCAGGCGGCGTACATGAACGTTTTGTCAACGGTGAAGCAGCTCCGGGACGACTTGAACAACACGCAGGGACTCAGCAGCCAGGATCAGCAGGCGGCGATAAGTAATGACCTCAACGCGGTCACCACCGCCCAGAGCTCCTTCACGGCGCAGGCCGCCGAAGTCGGCTCGTACCAGTCCCTGCTCACCTCCCTCAACAGTCAGATGCAGAACTCACTGACCAATGCCCAGTCCACCCTCGCCAACTATCAGGACGCGAACACCGCCCAGATAAGCGTTCAACTGCAGTCCGCACAGACGGCGTACCAGGCGATTGTGAGTTCCGAAGCGAATCAGATGCAGCAACCCGATCTCTTCAGCTACCTGACGGGATGACCGCGAAGCCACGAGGCCGCGAACAGGCTTTGATCGTCTTCGCGGCCGGTTTTGAACGAAAGGAAAACAGGTGCGCTACAGAACGCGGCAATTGGGTGTCGTCGAGGTCGCAAAGGACAAGGTCCTGTGCTTCGTCGCGCCATTGCTCGGCTTCGAGTCGTTCCGCAAATACACCCTTCTCCCCGTCGCGGGCGCGAGGCCGTTTTTCTCCCTGCAGAGCCTGGAGGAGCCGCAGTTGGCGTTCCCCGTGATCCGCGAAGACGAACTGGCGATCGATTATCCGCTGTCGCCCGACGACCTGCGGCGCGTCGCCGCGGTTTCGAGGGGCGAGACGACCTGCTGGGTCGTCCTCGCCCTGCCGAACGACGGGACGCCTCTTCGCTTGAACTTGCGCGCCCCGGTGATCGTCAATGAGAAGAAGCAGCTCGCGGCGCAGATCGTCATCAGCGACGAGTGCCCCATCGGCCACACCCTGAATCTCGCCGCCGTCCAGGCTGAACGGCGCGACAGCGCTGCCGACGCTTCTACGGCGTCGGTCAGAAGCGTCCTCGCGTGAGAATAGCCCTCGTTATCCGAAGGGACCGACTTCCGCCGGCTCATCGGTCCTTCGGCACGCGGATTGCGCATTGGTCGTAAGTCGCGGAGAAAGGCCGAAAATCTGTTGAGAGAATGATCGCGTTGTCCAAATTCACATCGGACAACCCCGTGTCTTTGACTGATTCGCGCAGGGAAGCAAGGTAAGCCAGGGAAGGCCATCATGCTCGTATTGACGCGAAAGCCGCGGGAGACCATTCGTATCGGCGACGAGATCTGCATCACCGTCGTCTCGATCGAAGGAGGCGTCGTCAAGATCGGAATCGAGGCGCCGCCCCAGGTCCCCGTCCATCGCGGCGAAGTCTACCAGCGCATCCTCGAAGAGAACCGGATTGCGGCACGCAGTCTGCCGGGCAGTCTGCCCGCCGTCGCGCGCGATTGGAACGGTATGGGAAAGCGAGAGAAACTTGGCCCCCGCGACTGATAAGTCCGAAGTCGAAACGATGGATCGTGAAGTGCTTCATGCTTCGTCGCCCGAACTTCTGACCTCCGCCGGTTGGAACGATCGCGGCGTCCGGCTCTTCAAGGTCGGGCAGATGGACCAGGCCGCCGAGTGCTTCAAGAAGGCGTACCTGGCCGACACGCGAAACCTCAACGCACTCGAGAACCTTATCGAGCTCTTCATCCGGGCAGGCAGGTGCGTGCCGGCCGTAGCGCTCGCGTCGCAGTGGATCCGCTCGTATCCGCGTTGCGCCCGCGCCTGGATCGCCCGGGCGAAACTCCATCTGCTCGCCGGAGAGCTGGCTTCCGCAAAGTCCGCCCTCACCACGGCGCTGGAAATTGAGCCGGCCAATCCGGCCGTCCGGAGCGCGCTGGAATCTCTCGAATGCGGCACGCACCGCGATTCCATTCCGTCGTCCACAGTCGAGAGTCCAGTCATGCATGTTGTGAGTGCAGACCGCTGCGAGACCGGCTGCCGCCGCATTAGTGTTAATCTCGTCCTGCATAATGAAATAGAATTCCTACCCGGTTGGTATAAATCCGTCAGTAGTTACGCAGATGAAATCATTTGTGCCGCTCATGATTGTACGGACGGGTCGTTAGAATTTTTGAAAGCGTTGAAGCCTTCAATACCACTTCACATTATCCAATTTCCGTTCGACACAGTTTATAAACATGGTTTTTCTTACATGAAAAATCATATTTTAGCGATGTCTACAGGCGATTGGATCGTTTCGACTGACGCAGATGAAGAATTCGATTTTGATCGCAAAATACTCGAAACCAGCAAGTGCAATGTTATCCCGACACTGACATATCACCTTGGGTATAGATTGCCTCATTGGACATTGGATAATAAAGATCAAGTTAAAAAAGAAGCCAATTGGGAGAAGCATAGGCATTGGCGAATTGTCAGAAACCATAAGGGCATATCTTGGAAAGGAATTATTCATGAATCTCTACACGATAGCAACGGATTCCATGTTGCTACTTTAGAGACTGATCACAATACTATGCCGATGTATCATTATGGGGCTTTAGGTAATAAGAATAAGAGAGGATTCAAGGCAGGACTGTATGCTGAACTGCTATTGAGGGCATATGATGATAAGAAACTGCGTGAAGGTATAAATGATTGGTGGTTTAGTGTTTATGTGGAAGAACATAAGAATGACCTTATGAGACAAAGAGAAACGTTCAGAAAGACCGAGCTTCTGACCTCCGCCGGTTGGAACGATCGCGGCTTGCGTCTCTTCCAGGAGGGAGAGATGGACGCGGCCGCCGAGTGCTTCAGGAAGGCATACCTGTCCGACACACAAAACCTCAAGGCGCTTGAGAACCATGTTGAGGTGCTGATCCGCTCGGGCAGGTACGCACCTGCCGCCGTGCTCGCGTCGCAGTGGACCGATTCGCATCCGCGTTGCGCAGGCGCCTGGATTGCCCGGGCTAAACTGCATCTGGTCGCCGGAGAGCTGGCTTCCGCAAAGACTGCCCTCACCACGGCGCTGGAAATTGATCCGGCCAATGCGGCCGTCCGGAGCGCGCTGGAATCCCTCGGACGCGGAACGCGCGGCGATTCCGCCCCGCACTCCGCACCACGCACTTCGCGCCCTGATTCTCCGCTTCCGTTCCTGCGGCCGCTGAGCCTGATCTCGAAGGCGCCCGTCAAGAACGATCCGCCCGTGCTCTGCGTCGGGGCGGCGCTGCATCCGGGCGGCTACAGCCATTGGACCAAGCAGACCGTGGTCTGGCTGCGACGCGCGGGCATGCGCGTCGGGCTGGACAAGTACGCCGGCGAGACGGTGGACTCCTACCTGTGCGCACTGGATCTCTCGGATCTCCATAGCCTGAAGGAGGCGCTGGAGGAACGCATCCGCGACGGCGTACTCGTCATGATCCATCAGCCGGCGCTCGCCGTCGGCAACGTGGACGTCTACGAGCGTGTGCGCTGGCAGTACCCGCAGCAACTGGCGTACGTGGGCATGACCACGTTCGAGACCGAAGGCCTTCCCAAGCACTGGGTCGAGGCCTGCCACGGTATGGACGAGATCTGGGTGCTCAGCCAGCGTGACGTTACTGAGTTCGCGCGGGGCGGCGTGGATGAACGTCAGCTCTGGGCGACGGGGTTCGGCCTGGACCCGGCGCAGTACGAACCAAGCCGCACCGAGCCGTTGCCGGTCCCCGGGCGCCGGCCGTTCATGTTCCTGAGCACGTTCCAGTGGCAGCCGCGCAAGGGCTGGCCGATCCTAGTCGAAGCGTTCGCGCGGACGTTCAGCCGGCACGACGACGTCTGCCTGGTGATCAAGACCGGCCGACACGGCGCCGGCGAGATGAGCGCCGACGATCAAATCACGCGCTGCCTCAACGCGAGGAACATCTCGCGCGAACAGGCGGCGCCGATCATTGTCATCGAAGCCCCGCTGGGCGATCGCGACATGACTTCGCTCTACCGAGCCGCGGACGCGTTCGTGCTGCCCACGCGCGGCGAAGGCTGGGGCATCCCGTTCATGGAGGCGATGGCCATGGGCCTGCCGACCATCGGCACGCGCTGGGGCGGCCACCTCGATTTCATGAACGACTCCAACAGCTACCTGATTGATATCCGCGGTTTGATCGTGGCGGACGACGAAATGCTCAAATTCAGCCCCGAGTACCGGGGACTGCGGTACGCCGACCCGGACATGGAACACCTGATGGTCCTGCTGCGGCGAGTGCACGACGAGCGCGATGCCGCCCGCGAGAAGGGGCGGCGCGCGCGGCGGGATATCCTCGCGAAGTGGACCCACACGCAGTATGCGGAGCGCATCCGCCAGCGCTGCCGCGAGTTAATCGGCCGCGCGGAAGGACGACGGATCAGCTCGGGCCGCGCCTGCAAGCCGCCGCGCGCAGATCTGCTTCCGGTCATTATCCATGGGCCCGCGCTCGATCCATGCGGATACGCCCACGATTTTCGCAACATGGCGCTCGCAATGCGGGAAGAGGGCGTGGACGTGCGGCTCGACCATCAGCGCTGGAACCAGCGCGACAACCTGGTCAGTGCCAGCGAGTGCGCCGACATCGTTTCGATCATGAATCCCGAGCCGCCGAACGGGCGACACATTTCGATTGAGAACCCCCTGCTTCCGCCTGAACGGAACAGCAATGCCTTTCGTGTAGTCCGGGTGTTCTGGGAAACCGACCGAATTCCGCCGAAGATGGCGGCGCAGTTCGCCGGCGCCGATGAAATCTGGGTGGGCAGTTCGTTCAACGTCGAGGCGCTGGCGCGCTGGGGAATCCGCCGCGACAAGATCAAAGTGTTGCCAACGGCGGTGGCCGTGGAGCGTTACGGCGGACACGTGCAACCTTTGCCCTGGGCCGACGAACGCCGTTTTACGTTCCTGGCCTGCTTCGATGTCTCTCTGCGCAAAGGGTGGGACCTGCTCTTCCGGGCGTTCTTCGACGAGTTCAAACCGTCGGAAAACGCGCGCATCGTCTTAAACGTTCACAGTTCGTCCGCGAGCCATCGCAAAGATCTGATCCGCCACCTCGAGCGCTGGGCCAAGGCATTCGCGGGCCCCGCGTGGGTGACCGAAAGCAACGAATGGCGCTTGCCGGAGCCGCTGCTCTGCACCGGCGAAGACCTGCACGCCGACGAGATGGCGCGGTTCTACCGTTCCGGCAATGCCTACGTCATGCCCAGCCGCGGCGAGGGCTGGGGAATTCCGGCGATGGAGGCGATGGCTTCCGGCCTGCCCGTTATCGCCACCGCCTGGGGCGGACAGATGGATTACATGGACGACGAGACCGCGCTGCTGGTCCATTGCAAGCCGGCGCCGGTGTCGGCGGATGCCTGCCGCGAGAACGCGTGTTTCGCCGGGCAGATGTGGGCCGAGCCCGACCTGGCCGATCTTCGGAAAAAGATGCGGCTGGCGAAGGACCAGCCGGCCGTCGCGCAGTCGAAAGCCGCCGCCGCGCAGCGCCGCGTCCGGGAAAAGTACAGCCGCGAGGCAGTCTCGGCGCTGGTCATCGAGCGGCTCAAGGACGCGTCCCAACGCGCGAAAAGCGCGCCGCGCAATCATGGCGCCGCCTCCGTCACGGCCGCGCGCTCGAAAAAAGTAATCGTCTGGGAAGGCTGCCAGCTCTATCGCAGCAGCCTGGCCCTGGTGAACCGCGAACTTTGCAGCCGCATCGCCGGCAGCCGGGACTTCCGCCTGCGCCTGCTGCCGCTGGAGCCTGAGCAGCACGCCGGCGTCTGCGCGCCGCAAGTGGCGCGCCGGCTTCAGTCGCTGATGGGCGCGAAGAGTTCCGATCCCTGCGACGTGTACATACGGCACGGCTGGCCGCCCGACTTTACCCGGCCGCCGCACGCGGGAAAGTTCGTGATCTTCCAGCACTGGGAGTACGGAAAGATTCCGCCGGCGTGGGTCGAGCCGATCAATCGCCAGGTGGATGAGGTGTGGGTGGCCTCGCGGCACGTCTTCGAGACTTTCGTGGCCAGCGGAGTCTCGCCGGAAAAGGTCTGGCGGGTGCCGCTTGGCGTCGCCACAGCCGTGTTCAAGCCCGAAGGCCTGGCGATGAACCTGAAGACCGACAAGAAGTTCCGCTTCCTCTTCGTCGGCGGGACGATCTGGCGCAAGGGAATTGATGTGCTGCTCAAGGGCTACTGCTCCGCCTTCGGCCGCGCCGACGACGTGTGCCTGGTCATCAAGGACATGGGCGCGAACTCGTTCTACAAGGGCCAGTGCGCCGCGGACGCCATTGCCGGGCTGCAACAGCAGCCGAACGCGCCGGAGGTGCTCTACCTGACCGGCGACCTCAGCGAGCAGGAGATGGCGCGGCTGTACCGCTCGTGCCACTGCCTGGTCCATCCGTACCGCGGCGAAGGGTTCGGCCTGCCGGTCGCCGAAGCCGCCGCGTGCGGGCTGCCCGCGATCCTGAGCGTTGGAGGCGCGGCCGACGATTTCGTGCCGCAGGAATCCGCGTTTTTCGTGACGACCCGCCGCGCGGCGGTCCGGCTGGAAGCGTTTGACGTGGACGGATGGGTGCTCGAACCCGAGGTGAAATCTGTGGCCGAACTCATGAGATGGGTATTCACGAAAGAGGAAGAGCGCCGGTCCAAAGCCAAGCGGCTGAGCGCCCACGTCCGCAACAATTTCAGTTGGGAGCGCGCCGCGGAGGTCGCGGAGATGCGGCTCAAGTGCCTCTGCGCAACGTAGGCGGCACGGGGGCGCCAATGCTCCCGAGCCGGCATCCGGCAACTATGGGAGAGAGGAAACATGGCCAGCAAGGGAAACCGATTGGCCGAAGCCGAGAGGGCGCGCATCGCCTCGAACCAGGAGACGATTCTGGCGGCGCTGATGGACACGGCCGACCCGAACACGCCGCCGACGGAGGACGAGATTCTCGGCTTGATCCTCGGCGAGGTGGCGTTCATGCACAAGGCAGGGGTGTTTGCACGCCCGAGCCGCCTTGGCCATTCCGGGACCGGCCTGTAATGCAGAACATCCTGGTGATGCAGTTGTTCCGGCACGGCGCCGTGCTGCAGAGCACGCCGGCGCTCTCCGCCCTGCGGAAGAGCCTCCCGGGCGCGCGTCTCCACGTGCTCGTCTGCAAGCCGTTCGGCGACAGTCTCCGCGGGAACCCGGACGTCGACGAGATCATCGAGTGGGATGTTGCGGGAGCGCTTGCGCCCCTGGACTCGCTCGACGTGGAATCGGCCGGCGCCCAGGCGACCGACGAGCGGCTTTCCGAATTGAAAGATTCCCTCCGGCCGTTTCGGGGGCGGCGCTTCGATGTCGTTTACAATCTATCGAACAACGCCTTGAGCGCGCTGGTCGCTTACCTGCTCAGGCCGCGCCAGGCCGCCGGGATGGTCTTCTGCCGCGACCGCAGCTACCGCGTCCGAAATGATTGGTTGCGTCATCTCTTCGCCGGCGGCAACGTGCGGTCGCTCAATGTCTTCAACCGTGTGGACATTTTCGTCCATGCCTGCGAAGGAGATTCCTCCGCCGGGCGCCGGCCGAGCGTAGCGGTGACGGCGGCGGACGAGCGGTATGCCGAAGAGGCTCTCGGCGGCCGCTTGGCTCGCGCGCCGATCGGCATCCAGTCTGGTGCGCATAAGGATGCCCGGCGCTGGCCGGCGGCCCATTTCGCGCAGCTTGCGAGCGGCCTGATCAGGAACGCAGGCGCTCCGGCGCGATCCGGCCATGATTTGCTCTTCTTCGGCAGTACCGACGAACGGGCGGAAATCGAGCGGATCGCCCGCGGCGCCTCGCCCGACGGGAAAGGTTGGCTCAACCTGGCCGGGCGGACCTCGTTCGGCCGACTCGCAGCCCTGCTCAAGCGCTGTCGCCTGCTGGTGTCGAACGACACGGCGACCGCTCACGTCGCCGCCGCGGTGGGTACTCCATGCCTGGTCCTGGCATTCGGCGCGTCGAACGGATCCGAGACCGGTCCGTACGGCGAAGGCCACTTCGTCCTCGAACCGAGGATGCCGTGTTTCCCCTGCCAGTGCGGACAACTCTGTTCGAGCCTCGCGTGCAGGGAACGACTGACGCCCGATCTTGTCCTCGCGGCCGTGGAGTGCGCGCTCTCCGACGGCCGCGACATCGCCGGCCTGCTCCGAAGCGAGGAGGCCGTCCTGTACCGGTCGCGCTGGATGCCGGACGGGCTGTGGGGCCTATATCCTCTTACCGGGCCGATGCTCACGCTCAAGGATCTGCTCCGTTTCATGATGAGGAGCTGCTTCCGCCATCAGCGGCTCGCGGGTCCGGCAATGCCCGGCGTCCGCCGGGAGTGGCATCCCTGGCTCGACGAAATCTTCACCTGGTATTCACTCGGCGGCCGTGAGGCGCTGCTCAGCCAGTGCGCGGCCGCGGCGGAACAGTTCGCGATGCTTCAACGGTTCGCCATGCTGGGCATCGAGACCGCCAACGCGGCGGTGATACAGGCCCCGGCGCAGAACGGCAAGGTTGCTCACCGAACAACCCGCCAAGCTCCCGGGTTCGAACGGCGGATTCTGGCGCTGGAGGAGAATGAAATGCTGCGTCCGCTGGTCGCCGCCTTCCGGCAGTCCCTGCCGGACATCGAATCTCTGCCGCCGCGGCAGAGAGCCGTAGCGCGCCGCTGGAACTGCCACACGCTGGCGGAGGAAAGCGCGTTCATGACGCGGGCGCTGCGCGACTTCGAGCGCAGATGCGAAGGGCATTGCCGTCAGCCCTCCGCCGCCGCTGGAGCGCAGGCGCTCTCGTGTTGATCGCCGAACGTTCAGGAGAGAGAAATCTTATGCCCGAATCCGCATTCAAGAGACTCTCGTTGTGCATGATCGTCCGCGACGAGGAGCAGTTGCTCCCCGGCTGTCTGGAGAGCGTCCGCGGCGTCGTGGACGAGATCGTCGCAGTGGATACGGGCTCGTCGGACGCGACGCCGGAGATCGTGCGGGCGCATCATGGCCTGCTGCTGCGGCGCGCGTGGCAGGAGGATTTCGCCGCTGCGCGCAACGTCTCGCTCGACGCGGCGACGGGAGACTGGATCCTCTGGATGGACGCCGATGAGCGTCTGCGGCCTGAAGAGCACGGGCGACTCCGGCGACTGATCGAGCGGAACACCTCTGAGGACGCGTTCCTTGTCCCCATCCGAAGCGACACGCCCACCGGCGCGCAAGTGACGCGCGCGCACCGGCTGTTCCGCAATCGCAGGGGAATCCGGTTCTCCGGGCGGATCCATGAACAGATCTCGCCCTCGTTCGCGCGAATGCGCGCCCGCGAGGGGCCTTGCGCCGATTTCACCATTGATCATCTCGGGTACAACTTCACCGCGGACAAACTCCGGCGCAAGTACGAGCGCAATCTGAAGTTGCTCAACGCCGCGAAGCGGCAGGATCCGCGCGATGCCTACGTGCGGTTCTGCCTCGCCCAGACGCTGATGCTGCTGGGCAATGCGGCGGGCGCGGAAAGCGAAATCCGTGCGGCGCTTGGCCAAGTCCCGTTCGAACCGATCTCGAAACGGCTGCCCGATGACATCCGCGCGGCCGCGTTCAACAACCTGGCGGAATGCGCGCTGGGCCGCGGCGCGCCCGAGGAAGCGCTGCAACGATGCGCCGAGTCCCTGGGCATCTGGCCGAAACAGGTTACGGCCCACCTGGTGGCGTACCGCGCGCACCAGCGGCTCCGCCATGCCGAGCAGGCCCTGCAGGCGCTGGTCGCGGCGGACCGGCTGCTCGATCAACCCGCGGCCGGACGCCCGGCAATTGAAGTGATGGTGGATCGCGCAGAGTTGTGGAGCGCGATGGGCCAAAGCCAGTTGCAGCTCGGTCGGCCGGCGCAAGCGCGGCAGAGCCTCCAGCGGGCCCTGGCCGCCCGCAAGGGCAGGTGCGAAAGAACTCTGGCCGCCCTTGCGCAATGCGCCATCGCCGAGGAAGCGCTGGACGAGGCTCTTCGCCTGGCGAACGAAGCCTCCGCCCTCGCGCCCGAGAATGACGGCCTGGCGGACCTCACCTGCTTCATTCTCCTGAAGCTGGGGCGGTTCGACGACGCGGCGGAGCGCATGCGCGGCCTGCTTGAGCGACGGCCGACCGACCAGATCCTCCGGCGCCATCTCGTCGGCGTCCTGGCCAAGGCGGGCCGCCCTCAAGAGGCGCTGGCCGCCGCGAGAGTTGCGGGCGGATCATCTCCCGATCCCCGAATCCCCTCCCTGTGAAAGGGCGCCATGCACGGCAAGCGAGAAAAATCGGAATTTCCTAAAGTTGCGCATTCCGGCCTCGATAATTGCTGTGAATGGTGGCAAAGACACTCGCGGATGAGTGCGCGGTCCTTGGAGGGAAAGGAGTTAGCGATGAACAGCGCGGCCTCATCAGAACTCGGTTTTCTGAGCGAGGCGACGGACGCACGTCATGTAGTCGCAGCCCCCACGGGCAAGGATGCCCTTGGGCAGTTTGTCCCGTTTTGGGTCTCTACAAGGAGATAGTTACTCATGTCTAATATTGCACAGATTGCGACGAACGTGAACGCGCTGAACGCGCTGAATGCGTTGAACAGCATCAACAGCCAGTTGAGCAATAACGAGCTTAAGCTCGCGACCGGCTTGAACATCAACAGCGCGTCGGACAATCCGGCCGACTGGGAGATCGGCACGAGCCTGCAGAACACCGCGAACGGCCTCACCCAGGCGCTTGCCAACGTGAACGACGCGCAGAGCCTTCTCGGCGTCGCCCAGGGTGGCCAGCAGGAAATCCAGAGCATTCTCGGGACGATGCAGACCGAGGCCACCCAGGCCGCGAACGGCACGCTGGGTGCCAGCCAGCTCAGCGCCATCCAGAGCGAAATCACGGCCCAGTCGAAGGAGATTGACTCCGTTGTGGGTCAGACCACTTACAACGGAATCAGTTTGCTGGGTGGCAACTTCACCGCGTCTCTGCAGGTCGGCGCTGCGACGACGGACACCATGGCGATCTCCATCACGCAGAACTTCGGCTCGGCCAGCCTCGGTGTGGCTAGCCTGGACGTGACGACCGCCGGCGGCGCCACCGCGGCGCTTACTGCCATCACCGCCGCGATCGCATCGGTTGACGCCAGCATGGGCTCCGTGGGTTCGTACGGCAGTGCGTTGAACTTCACGAGCGACCTGCTGAACACCATGATCACCAACACCCAGGCCGCACAGGGCTCCATCATGGACGCCAACGTGGCGCAGGTGCAGATGAATGTGTCCACGGAGCAGATTCTGCAGGAAACGGCCACGGCTGCATTGAGCCAGGCGAACGTGGATCCTCAGGCTCTGCTCAAGCTGTTCCAGTAATGCGTAAAGGTAGTTCGGCGACGAGGACGAGGCCCTGCGATGGCCTTGTCCTCGTCACCTCGTACCCGCTGATATAGAACGCGACGCCTCGCGGCCAAGGACGGAGAACGACATGCCGGTCGGATTGCAAGCCAAAAAGCAGTACATCGAGGACCAGCTCTCGGGACTGAGTCCCGTCCAACTCCTGATCCGGCTGTACGACGTAGCCGTTGTGAGTTGCGCGCGCAGGGATCGGCAGCGGCTGAACCAGGCGCTCGTCCAACTGATCGGCTCGCTGAACTTCAAGCATCAGGAGACCTCGCTCGGCTCATTCAGGCTCTACAACTATTGCCTGCGCCAGGTGCGGATGGGCCGGTTCGACGAGGTGAAAACGATCCTAATCGGATTGCGCGATGCATGGGTGCAAGCGGAGCGGAAGCTCCAGGCGGAAGCTGCAGTTCCAAACCGTTGGGATGAACGCTCCGTGCGTTGACGATTCAGGGCGCTTCAGGAGGCAGGCCTATGGCGAGCACCAGTGGTGCTAATTCGATATCGTTGTCCAGCCAGTCCAGCATCTACAGCACGATCTCGACGCTCATGGAGGCGGTGGACGCGCCGATCACGGCCGAACAGACCAAGGTCACGAACCTCCAGAACCTGAACACCATCTACGACACTGTGGAGAGCGACCTCTCCGCGTTGGACTCGGCGGCCACCGCCATGACCGATGCGGTGGCGCAGCCCCTGGACGCCCGCACGGTGTCCAGCAGCGATTCGAGCATCGTCACGGCCACCGCCACCTCTTCCGCCGCGCTCGCCACGCACTCGATTTCCGTCTCGCAACTGGCCAAGCAGGACACCCTGGTCTCCAATCAATACTCAAACGACGGTACGGATATCGTGGGTGCCGTAGGCGCAGGCACGGATTCGTTCACGATCACCGTGAACGGCAAGAGCCAGGACGTCTCCGTGACCTTGACCGCAGGCGAGACCAACAGCGCCGTCATCTCGGCGGTTGCATCCGCCATCAATTCGGCCTTTGCGGGCGTGGACAGCGGCGACGCGGTCGCAGCCACGGCCCTCGCGGACACCCCGACCACGAGCAAGCTCGTGCTCCAGAGCGACCAAACGGGCGAGACGTACGCGATGACCGTGTCCGACGACGCCAAGGGCGGCACCCTGCTCGCCACTCTCGGCGTCAACGACCAGTCCGCCGCGACCGACACGACCGGCGGATACATCTACGCCGACTCGGCCCTGGACGCCCAGATGACGGTGGACGGGGTGGGCGTCACGCGGGATTCCAACACCATCAGCGATGTGTTGCCGGGCGTCACGCTGAACCTGGTCGGCCAGCAGGCTTCCGGCGACAACCCCGTAAGCCTGGTCGTCAGCCCCGATACGGACGCGATCAACGCCGATGTCCAGGACTTCGTCACGAACTACAATACCGCGATCTCGTACCTGAACAGCGAGACCGCCGTCAACGCCAGCACCGGCGCCTCCAGCGCGCTTTCCTACGAGCCCATGTATGAGAATTTAATCGGAACCCTTCGCTCGACGGTCAGCGCCGCGGTCCCGGACACCGGCTCGTCTGCGGTGCAGACCCTCGCCGATGTCGGCATCACCCAGGCGTCCGACGGCACGCTTTCGCTCGACACCGACACGCTTGACCAGGCGCTCTCATCGAGCCCCTCAGCCGTGGCGGCCCTCTTCAACTCGACGAACGGCATCGCAAACCAGGTGAACACGGTGCTGACGCCCTTCACGCAGACCGACGGCATCATGGCCGCCGAAACAAGCAATACGAACACTCAAATAGCTTCCTTGAACGCGATCATCAAGCAAATGAATGCCGCCGCCGCCGTGAAGGAGACTCAATACGTGAATGAATATTCCCAGTTGCAGGCGCTCCAAAGCAAAACGGCCGAACAGCAGAGCTACATGCAAACCATCCTGGAAATGATGGCGGACGGCACCACGGCCTGACCGGCCGTCTTATGAAGCCGATCCTTGAAATGGAGACAGCTTGACGCAATCACCGTTGTCGGATAAAGTCGGGCCTTTGGCTATGGCAAATGCCGAGGCGGACACGACCGCTGAAGCGACGCCGGCCCAGGAAATCGCCCATGAGCTGGACGAATTGCGCACGCTGTCGGCGCGTTTTCGACATCTTGCGCCCACCGCCGGGGAGCCGGTGCTGCGCGCCATCCTGCTCAAGCGCGAGGCGCTCCTGGGGTCCATCGGCACGGGCATCGGCCGGCTGGCGCAGTCCGCACAGAGCGCCGGCGCCGCGCCGGAAAACGCCGGCGAGCAGAGCGCAGTCTTTGCCCAGGTGTTGCGAGAGGTCTCAGCCATGGACCGCGAATCGCAAGCCGCGCTCAGGAAACGCGCGGACGAGATCGCCGACGAGATCCTGAAACTCAGGGCCGGTAAAAAGTGGAGGCAAAGCAACACGCGATGAACACGAACCCTGTCAACGGGCTTGGGGCGCTCCAGAACTCCATGCCGATCGAACCCCGGAACGCCAGCCAGACATCCGCTCCTCAAACCGCGCCGGGCGCCGCAGCCGACAGCGTCGAATTCTCGGACGACGCCAGAAAGCTGGCCGCCGGAGCACTGGGCGCCGACGAAGGCGCCGCGGGGCAAGACTCGGGCGAAGAGCGCATCGCGGCGGCGCGGCAAAAGCTGCTTTCGGGGCAGCTTTCCGGACCCGCCGTCTATGACAAGACCGCCGAAAACCTGCTCCGTTCCGGCGACCTGGACCAGGTGCAAGAAAATGGCGACGACCCAAGCGCGGGCGCCTGAATTCGCCGGCCGCCCGTTCATCGGCGTCCAGTTCCGCTGCTGCGGCGTCTACAGCCGCGTCTATCGCAACCCGGCCGGAACGGCCTATGAAGGGCGATGTCCTCAATGCCTGCGGAGCCTTCGGGTGGCCGTCGGGCCGAAGGGGACCGATCAACGGTTCTTCGAGACGGTTTGACGCCGATGCGGAGAGCGACATGAACAAGCTGGCGAGGCTCCCTTTGCGCGCGGCTCCGATTCTCCTGGCATTCGCGATTTCCACCCTTGCGTTTTCCGCCGAGTTGTCCGAGGTCGAATACCGCCCCACCGTGCTCGTCTGCACTTTCGATGCGCCCGACCTGCCGCCCGAAAAGGGCTTCCTGGCCGCAGAGACCGTCGCGGCGGCGCTCGAGGCCGGCGGGTTGACGCACGCCTCTCGGCCGCAGTACAAGCCGACCCAGGATTGGGATTACTCGGTCGAAGCCGCGCCGCTGAGGGAGGCCCGGAAAGAGGGCCCCGGACGCGGGGATCCGACTGCGAGCAACGCCTACGTTTCGGCCGCGCCGACGACCCGGCTCAAGGAAGCGTCAAGGCCCGACGCCGACTTCCGCGTTGAGGGCGCGGTGACGCAGATGGCCAAAGGGCCGGCCACAAGAACCTGGTGGGTGAGAGCCGCACTCTACGATGAAGCGACGTCCGAGAAACTCCGGACCGCTTCCGCCTCCGCCGACGGCGATGCGGGCCTGCTGGAAGCTTCGAAGGCCGTTGCGGCGGAACTGGAAAACGTGTGTAAGTTCCATGTGCTCGAGGAGCGGACCGAGGCGGTGCGCCGGTCGGTCGAGATCGGCGACATGTCGCGCGCGACGGCGTTGAAACGCCTCGACGAAATGCGGCAGCGCTGGCCGGACGTCCTGCCGCCGCCGGCCATGGGACTTCTGCTGGCCTCGACCGCGAAGCCGGCGGACCCGCAGGCGGTGATGCAATGGGGCGCCTGGACCGTCGAGCGTCTGCCGGACGCCGGCCTCGCCGGCAAGAGGTTCGTGCTGCGGCTGGGCATCGGAAATCCGTACGAACTGCTCGCGGCCGCGTACGAGTCCGCCGGCAAGACGGCCGAGGCCGCCGCTGTCCGACGCCAGGCTGAAGAAGAGGGTTACACGCGGCCGGAAAAAGCCGGGGCGAGCGGCAAGCCGCTGCCTCAAAGCGCGGACAAGCCGGGGAATTGAACCGCAATCGTCGTCGCCTCCAGGGCAAACGTTCGAGGACGGAGGCGAAACGTAACTTCCATTCTGCTGGAGATTGATGATGGCTCAGCGCGTGGCGATTCTGACCGGTGGCGGCGACTGTCCCGGCCTGAATGCAGTGATCCGGGCGGTGGCCAAGACGGCCATCCTCCAACACGGCGCCGAGGTGATCGGCATCGAGGATGGGTTCGAGGGGCTCATTAGAGGGCGGATGCGCCCGCTCGACTACCTGTCGGTCTCGGGCATTCTCGCACAGGGCGGAACGATCCTCGGCACGAGCAACCGCGCCGATCCCTTCTGCTATCCGGTCGAAGGCGGCGGCGAAGCCCGATACGAGGACGTTTCGCAACGGGTCGTGGCCACGTTCCGCTCCATCCGCGCGGACGCGCTCGTGGTCATCGGCGGCGACGGCAGCCTGACGATCGCGAGCCGGCTGTGCAAACTGGGCGTTCCCTGTGTCGGCGTGCCGAAGACGATTGACAACGACCTGTTCGGCACGGACCAGACGTTCGGGTTTGATTCCGCGCTCGTGACGGCGACCGAGGCGGCGGACAAGCTCCATACCACAGCCCAGGCGCATCACCGCGTGATGATCCTCGAGGTCATGGGCCGCAACGCCGGCTGGCTGGCGCTGGGAACCGGCGTGGCCGGCGGCGGAGACATCATCCTGATCCCCGAGATTCCGTACCGGCTGGAGGCGGTGCGCGACTACATTCTGAAGCGGTCCGCGGCCGGCAAGCGGTTCAGCATCCTCGTCGTCGCCGAAGGCGCGAAGCCGATGGGCGGGCGCGTGGTGGTACTGCGCCGCGTGGCGGACGGCGCCGAGCCGGTCCGGCTGGGCGGAATCGGCAACAAGCTGCGCGACGACATCGAGGAGGCGACCGGCATCGAAACGCGCGCGACGATCCTGGGCCACTTGCAGCGCGGCGGGTCGCCTTCGCCGTTCGACCGCATCCTCGCCAGCCGCCTCGGCCGCGAGGCCTGCGAACTGGCGATGAGCGGCCGGACCGGTTTTATGGTGGGACTGCGCGGGCCCGAGATCGTTCCGGTGCCGCTCGAGCAGATCGCGGGCAAGCAGCGCCTCGTCGAGCTGAACAATCACCTCCTGCAGACGGCCCGCTCCGTGGGCACGTGCTTCGGCGACGGCGTCTAGGAAACGAAGCGCGCTTGGATGAGTGGCGAAGCCATCCGTCATTCATCGCCGCGCCTGCGGCCCTGGATCAGATGCTGGCGTAGCGCGTGCAGTTGCGCCCGGAGCCCTTCCCCTGGTAGAGGCACTTGTCCGCTTCGTCAATGATGAGGCTGCCGTCCAGACCGGGCGAATCGAACCCGACGTGCACCGCCCCGACGCTGACCGTGATTCCGGGCACTCCCGGCGCCCAGCCTTTGGACGCTTCGGCCATGCCGAGGCGGAACTTCTCCGCCACGATGATGATCCCGTTCAAGTCCGTCTCCGGCAGCAGGACCACGAACTCCCCGCCGTCCAGCCGGGCCGCAACGTCCGTGCGCCGGATTTCTTTCTGGAGGAACCTGGATAAGCCCGCGAGCACCTTGTCGCCGGCCGCGCGGCCGTAAGTGTCGTTGACCTTCTTGAAGTGGTCAATATCCAGCATGAGGAACCCCAGAGAGTGTGCATAGCGCCGGGCGCGGGCGATCTCGGCGACGAAGCGCTTGAGGAAGTCGCGCCTGCTGGGAAGCTCTGCCTGTTCATCGGCGGCGGACCGTTTCAGGTCTTCCGCTTCGGCCTTCATCTGGCGCAGCTCGGCCGCGTGCTCTTCGCTTCGTTCTTCAGGCGCCTGCGCAGGGGCGCGCGGTTCGGCGCCCCGCTTCCTCAGTTCCCGCCCGGCCTCGAGCCGGACTGCTTCGTACGAGGGAATTTGGTGCGGGTCGAGGTCGAAGAGATCGCAAAACTGGCGCACATCGTGGGCCACCTGTTCGAGGATGTCGTCGAGCACCTCATGCGTCAGGTTGAACTGCTCTTTGGCCTCGCCGGCTATCGTCATGTGGATAATTCCCCGAGCCTTGCTGTAGAAAAGATGCGATATCTTCGAGCAAAGGAGGAGCACCCGCGCCAGCCAGATGGTGCCCGGGCTGGCGCCCAGCGTCGTGCCGCTGTCCGGGTCGTGGTGGAAGCGGATCGGGCCGTAAACCTCTTCGGGGATTCCCCAGTTCCGGAGCAGCTCCGAACCGACCCGGGCGTGAGTGAAGCCGAGGACACGCTGTTCGACCTCTTCGATGCGCGTGGTGGGATGCGCGCGGCGACTTTCGAGGATTTTTGCATACCGGTCCGGCACGGCGCATTGCAGCGCAAGGATGCCCACGTCCTGGAGAATGCCGGCCGCAAATGCATCATCGCGCTTGGCCGGCCGGATCCGTTCCGCCACGATGCGCGCGCTTACGGCCGTCGTCAGCGCGTGTCGCCAGAACTGATCGATCTCAAAACTCTCCGGGATTTTCGGCTTGATCTGCGATTCGAGGCCGAAGCTGAGGACCGTCATGTGCGTGATCTTCAGGCCAATGCGAACGATCGCCTCGTTGATGGTGGTGATTTTGTTGCGCGAGGCGAAATAGGCGGAGTTGCTCATCCGCAGGAGCTTGGCGACCAGGGCGGGATCTGCGCTCATCACCTTTTCCAGGCGCGAGAAGTCCACGTCCGGATCCCGGCTCAGGGCGAGCATGTTGGCTGCCACGACCGGCACGGAGGGCAATGAATCGCTGGCCAGGACTCGTTCGAGGAGCGTCTCCGAAGACGTCTCTTGAGCGTCGGCGACCATCGCACTGCCTTCCCGCTTTCGCCCCTCGACCAACCACCAATATACTTGCCGCGGGCGATTTCCGCAAGTTTTGCCGCGGCGATCCCCGCTTGCGGAATCGCTCAGGAAGGACGGAATGTCGGCGATCCGGTTTTCATTGGCGCGACCGCGCAGGGTGGGAAGGCGCCCGCTTCCACTTCCCGCCCCATGCCCTGCAGGGTTCTTAGTACAGCATTTCAGAAGTCCGCTCGGACTTATGAAATGCAGTACTTAGGCGGTGTACTCCATGCCGCCGTTATTCTGCACTGGCGCGGATTGCCCCGGCGCGTTCGGGTTGCCTGCGGCAAGGATTGTCTGAAGCCACGTCGTGGGATTATTCGAGGCAGGCCGGGTGGCGCTCGGTGACGACGTGCTGCTGTTGGCCGTCCCGCTGGCGTCCGTACCGTGGTGATGATGATGTCCTTGCGCCCTCTGGGACATCATCTGCTTGACGGCGCCCGCAAATTGGCTCAGGGTGAGCCCATTGCCTGTGGTGTTGAACTGCTGATAGAGCAGGTCCGCAGCAGCGGTCGTCGAAGCCGAAGCCCCTGACGTCGAGTTCGCCCCCATGAACTGGCTATAAAAGTTCTCGAACTCGCTCTTGGAAATGGTGCCGTTGCCGCTCGTGTCCGCAGCTTGGAACATCTGCTGTATCAGCAGTTGTTGCATCGCTGCGAAGTTGGTCTGATACGTCCCGGAAGTCCCCTGCGTCGAAGAGATGGCGTCTACCACGGTCCTCCCTCCCCAAATTGTGTTGCTTCAGCGCAAGGTGCACGACTCCCTCGCGCCGATGAACTCCGGGAAAGCCCGGTGCTTCCCGAATGCATCACGACCCCGCGAACCAGGCGCGTTCCGAGGATACGTCCCTACAATTATTATCGGCACGAACTTCGGGGCCTTTACGCACCTTTTCAAGGTTTTTTCGGAGAAAAAGAGGCCTGGGAACTGTTGAAAAATCCGCCAACTTTCTCCGGTTCGAGCAAGGATATCAGGCTCTTTGAGGAGCGTCGGATGGTCGGCAATCCGGACTGGCGATGACGAGCGCGGCTGGAGGTGTCTTTTCGGCGGTCGTAAGGGTGCCTGAAGCGCCCGGAAGCGCCTCAGAATTGCGCGGCACGACTGTCATTTCATCCTGAGTTCCTAATATCGGGCGCGGGAGAGACTCTAAGCAGCACATCCCGCGGCAGCGTCGCCGCCAGGCGCAGAGCTTCGGCGACCAGTTGGCGCATCAGCATACAGCGGCCGGCGTGCGGCTGCGCGATGCCGCCGCAGAACTCCAGGCTCTCGCTCCGGCACGATCCGCCGCAGACGTGCCGCGCCCAGCAGAGGGCGCACTCGCTCCGCGCGCAGAATCGGTTGTCGAGCCACTGGCCGCGCAGCAGCTCGTCAATGAACACGCGCGGCTTGACGACGCCGATGGCGGACTTCTGCTGCCTGTGGCAGGCGTAGAGAAGCCCGGTCGGCCCGACGCTGTAATAGCCGCGCCCCGCGCCGCACTCGCTCGGCCGGAACTGCTGCCAGAGGATGCGCTGGAGCGTCTTTTCGAGGTACTGCCAGCGCGGCGCGCCGCCCGATCGCGCGTGGACGCCGAACCAATAGCACGCCGCGCGGATTTCGTCCGCGAGCGTCTCGCCGTACTCCGCGCCGGCGACCGGTTCGAGGGCGACGCCGGCGGCGAGTCCGCTCATGCACAGCGCGTTCAGCGCGCCGAGCCGCGCGCAGATGTTGGGCCTCGCCCCCGACCAGGTTCCGCGCAGGACGACCTGCCTCGAGCAGCCAGCGTCGTGGAGCAGAATCAGCCCGCGCATCATCGCCGCGTGGCTGCCCTTGCCGCGCGCCGCGTCGTGGAGGTCCTCCGCTCCATCGCAACTGACGATGATGGAGAAGCCGTGATCCCGCAGGAGCTTTGCGACGACCGGCGTAACTAGCGTCGCGTTCGTCGTCAGGTGGAACACCGCGCGGCGCTTCTCGCGGTAGGCGCGCTCCTCGGCCATCTCGACAATCATACTGAGGATGCCGAAATGCAAGAGCGGCTCGCCGCCGAAGAAGCCGACGCGGGTGTCGCGGTCATCGAACATGCTCAGCGCGGCGGCGGCGATCTCGCGCGTCATCACCGGGACATCATTGCCGATTGCCGATTGCCGATTGCCGATTGTAGAAGAATTCGCAATCCAGCAGTACGCGCAGCGCTGGTTGCACTGGTCGGAGAGATGGAGCGTCAGTTGCCGGCACGAGACGTCCGGGCTGAGATCGAACTTCGGCCGGCGCTTCGAGAACAAGAGGGCGTGCGGCGGGTTCTCGTCGGCTGCCGGCGGCTGTCCGGGACGGATGGCGGACTCGCGCGGCCGAGTCAGCGCCTCGTGCTGTTCCTTCGAGATCTCGACGGCGACCAGCGTGTTGGAGTCGAACGCGACGACGCTGTCGTCAGATACCGTGACGTAATGCACGTCCGGCGCGCAAAGCTCCGTCGCGCCGAGCGGCCGGACCTGCAGATTGAGGATGCGGGGGGTCATGCCTTCTTTAGCACCAAGCAGAGCTGAAGCCAGAAGATGACCTCCGTGGAGGGGTGCGCGTGCCGCTCGAATCCGCGAAGCATGTCGAGCGTGCTCTGCGCCGCGCCACGGTTGTTGAACGGCCGATACGATGTTTCCAGGTCCTCGATCCAATACTGGCCGCCAACGCGCAGATACGGCCAAAGGAGCCTGAACGAAAGCTGCTGCGCTGTCGCTATGTGGCCGCCATCGTCCACGATCACGTCGAAGCCGTCACATGCGCGCGCGAGTTTGCGGAGGTCCGCCTCATTTCCCTGGTCGCCCGTCAGGAGGAACACGCGATCGCTGTATGGTCCGACCCGCGCCTCGGCCTTCACCTCAATGTCCATTTCCAGAATTCGCGCCTTGGGATGGGTGAAATAAGCGTCCCACATCCGCGCTGATTTTCCGCCTGCGAGGCCGATTTCCAGAAAAGTGATCGGCTTGTCGCGCAGCGGCGCAAGCCGTTCCCCGTACATGACCGTATAGCAATGGCCGATCGTGGATTTGTCCGTGCCAAACTGCCGCCCGAGTTCGTCCAGGCTCTTCATGGGCATTTCATCCCGCCCTCAAATACCATTTCACCATCGCCGCGCGGTTGCATGTCGTATGCAGGCCGAGCCTCTTGAGTCCGCGCGCCGTCGCTCGCGTCTTGGGGCCATAGCCCATGTACGCCAGCAGCGGCCTCATCTCCGTCACGAGCTGCTCGATCCGAATCTGCGAGAGGCCGAGCCGCCGGGCGGCGCGCCGGCTTGCGCCGCGCGGATCGGCCATGAACTCGGCGAGTATCTTCCGCTTCCGCGGCGGCAGCCGGCTGGCGAAGAGCGCCAGGTCCATCTTCACGCGCGTCACCTCGTCCGGCCGCGCGCATCGGGGCGAGGCGGCACCGTCCGCCAGGCGGCACCGCCTGGCGCTCGGGCGCCCGGGCGCATTGCGCTCAGCGTCCAGGCTTTCCATCCTCATCCTGGGCCATGGGCAGCCGGCGAACCGCGTCCCCGCGCGGTAAAGCCGCGTCATCTTGCCGACGAGCAGCCGCAAATCGTAATCGCCCATGGCCCTCAGCACACCGCTCGCCGACTTCCTCAGCGCCCAGCGCCAGACGTAGGCCACGCACTCCGCGGTCGCCTCTTCCCGCTCCTCCGCGCCGCGCAAATAGTGGTGAAAATACGCGATGCGCCGGATCCGCCGTTCGTGGCGCTCGAACCACTCCGCTGCGATCCGGGCGACCATATCAGCCTCGCGCACGGAGCATCTCCTTGACCATCGCGGCCTGCCGAATGCTCAACGCCTCTCTGCGCCCGCGCAGCGCGGACTCCTGCAGGAACCCGAGCAGCAGCCGCGCGCGCGTGGCGTGGCGCGGCGACAATTCCGCGACCAGCCGCAGCACGGGGACCAGTTCTCTGTTTCTTTGCACAAGCCATATAAACCGCGTCGTCAGTTTCAAGCGGTTGATCCGCGTGACCATTCGCCCTGCGCAAACCATCCGCCGGACCGCGCGCGGCAGCGCGGGATCGTTCGATGAAACCTCCACGCGCTTCTGAATCGAGGAGCGCCGATCGCGCCGCTCACGTACGTACACGCGCCCCGCCGCCGCAAGGGCCGCAGCGAAGTATCCGCGCTCGAATTCGGTCAGCTCTCTCATGCTCAACTCGGAACCAGGGTATAGGTGTCAATCGTGCTCGGATGATTCAGGCGCGCAACATTGACCGCGTAGGTCGCCATGCAGTTGTACTTCCCGTCGGTGCTCGGCGGGGCATAGGTTCCCTCGCCGTTGTAGGTCGCGTTGTTGTAGATGCGCAGCACTACTTCCCAACTGTTCAACTCGACCGCCGCCGTTGCCGTCCCGTACGGCCCGGCGACGCTGCCCGAGTAATTGCACGGCGAGTGCTCCGCCTGATCGAGCGTCCCCTCGACGCCGTTCGACGACGTGAGGTGAATTGACGCCGGCGTCTTGCCGGTGCAATTCGTGCAGCCCGCGCCCGTCGGCGCGGACGTGGGCGGGGAGGTCGGCGGCCGCGTCGGCGGCGAGGTCGGCGGGTGCGTCGGGGGCGATGTCGGCGGCCGCGTCGGCGGCGAGGTCGGCGGCGAGGTGTGGGGCGGGGGCGGCGACGTCGGCGACGAGGTGTGGGGCGGCGGCGACGTCGGCGGCGAGGTCGGCCCGGACGTATGTGGACCCGTATGCGGGGCCGTATGTGGGGAGGTGTGCGGCGAGGTCGGGCCAGTCGTATGCGGTTCAGTCGGGCCGGCCGTATGCTCGCTCGTCGGGCCGGTCGTGTGCTCTTCGGTCGGGCCGGACGTGTGCTCTTCAGTGGGGCCGGGCGTGTGTTCTTCGGTCGGGCCGGGCGTGTGTTCTTCGGTAGGGCCGGAGGACGTTTCCGGGCCGGTCGAGGATTCCTCCGTCGAGGGCGGCGCGGTTCCCTCGTGCGTCGAAGGCGCCCCCGATTCCGACGCCGTGGTGTTGTTCACCGGCCCGTTCAGCTCGTATTGCGTCGTGCAGAAAAGCTCGCAGCCGACCTGGCAGCTCGTCTCGCACGCCCAGCAGCCGACCTCCGGCATCGCCTCGGCCAGCGTGTCGCAGACGCCGGACGGGAAATACGGGATCTCGGCGTTCAGCTTGATTCCCGGCGTCGCGCGCGACGATCCGCCGCCGAGCGTCTGCTCGATGCCGACCACGCGCGCGATCTGCCCCGCGCCGAACCAGCCGGCGAGGTCGAGCTGCAGCACGTCGTAAGGCTCCGCGTCCAGCCGCCGCAGCGAGTCCACCAGCGCGATCTGCTGCCAGATGTATTGCCAGCGGTTCAACCAGAAATTCGCCACGCCCTGCACCGGCGCCAGGTTGTTGTACGCCCAGAAGTCAATCGTCTTGGCGACTCGCCCGCCGACGAACTGTTCCGCCGCCGGCGACCGCAGGATGACCGTGCGCCGCACGGCGTTGTCAATGTACGAGCCGGTGATCTCCGTGACGATCTGGTTCCACTCGCGCCGCGCGATGTCCAGCGAGCCGAGATAGCGGTCCGCGCCGCTCGTCGGCGGCGTGCCCGCGGGGGTCATCACGTTCGTGAGGTAGATCAACTCCGCCTGCCCGGCGAAGAAGACCTCGCTGCAGCGCGCCTGGAAGGCGAGGTCCGCGCAGAGTTCGAGTCCCTTCTTCTGCTCGGTCAGCGCGAAGGCCATCTTCAGCGGCGCCGTCGCCGCCTCGGCCGCCAGGAACGAGGCCGCGTCAAGGCTCGCCAGCGTCATCCCCATCCATCGCCTGTGGATCGCCCAGATGATGTCGGAGGGGTTCTCCAGCACCGTGCCGGTGCTGTCGCCGTTGCTCTCCACGCCGTCGAGCGTGACCCAGAGGTCGTCATTGTTGAGCCGGAAGTCCAGCGTCGAGGGCGGGAAGGGGAACGTGATGCTCGTCACCGATCGGCCCGGGCAGGTCGCCTGGTCGTTCAGGTTCACGGTGTAGAGCAGCGGCGAGAGCGGCACGTACCATTCCGTGGGCGCGAAGGACCAGACGAAGTTCTCCGAATTCAGGATCGGATGCCCATATCCCTCGACCACTCGAACGGCCGTTGAAGGGGCGTCATTGACCACGTAAGTGTAGTTTGAGCGCGCGACATAAACCTTCGTTCCGTTCGCGTGCGTGACGCAGCAAGTGCCGATCTGGTACGTCGCGCCGATGGGCACCGTGTACGCGGCGCCGTGGTTGAACAGCGGATCGCCGAGCCAGGTGGAGTCGGTCGGATTGTATGGATTGACCACCTCGGAGCCGGTGTCCATGCCGAAGGTGATCGTGTGCGTGGAGGCGTCGTAGCCCTGGATGATCTTGCGCTGCGCGTTGCCGTCCGGCGTGGTGAAGAGCAGATAATATCCGACCCACGCGCCGTCGGCGCCGGTCAGAACAGTGTCCACGATCTGCTGGCAATTCGCGCCGAGCGCCGTCACCGTCCCCGTGTAAACCGGGCCGCCGCGCGCCGTGATGATGAAGGCGTTGCCGTCGAACTGCCCGTTGATCCGCTCGCCGCCGACCCAGATCTGCATCGCCGTCAGTTGCGGGAAGAACTCCGAATCGTTCACGAACAGGACCCCGTCGTATGGCCTGCAGATGCGCGCGAGCGTCGTCACCGGCCCGAACCCCAGCGCCACGGCCTTCGCGCGCTTCACCTTCCCGAAGACCAGCGGGATCATCTTGTTCTCGTCGGTCTGCGTCACGTCGGGATAGTCCAGGCGGTCGGCGATGTTCCCGATGGTGCGGTTGAAGTAGGTCGAGATGTCCGTGATGTCCAGCAGCACCGCGTGGTCCTTCTCGCTCCACGTGCACGGCGCGTTGATGATCCCCTCGTGGACCTTCACCAGGTCGGCCTGCGCGTTTCCCCGGAACTGCTGGTAGATGGCGACCCACGTGCGCTGCGGCTCGACCTGCTGGAAGAGGCGCCAGATCGCCTTGTCCTCGTCGCGCAGCTTGATCGTGCAGTCGCCCACGACGTTGGCCGATTTGTCCTGCTTCATCTCGAACCGCACGACGCCCCACTCGAGCACGCGCCCCTGCGCGTTGTCCCATGTCGAGCCGTCGCCGAGTCCGAAATCCTCCTGCGCGTACCACATCGTCCCGATCGGAGCGACCGGCGGCAGCGTTGTGCCGCCCGCCGTCGTCGGGGATTCCGTGCTCGCGGGCACGGTCGGTTCGCCCGGCGCGATCAGGATCGGCGCGGTGAGATTTCCCGGCGCCGGCCACGCGACCTGCAGCAGGCAATACGGCCTGCTGCTATCCGCTGTCGCCGCCGCAATCGTCGCATCCGTCAGCGTCCGCATTTCACGATGCCTTATCTGTCGCGCCGGCCTCGTCCTCGTCCTTCTTGTCGAGTTCGGCCAGAAGCTGATCCATCGCCTGGATCGCGCCCTCGTTCGCCTTCATCCGCTGCAGCCCAGTCTCAACCATCATCCGCCCCTGATTCACCTGCGCCTGGGCCTCCCGCACCGCCAGCTCGTAGCCCTCTTTCAGCTTGAGGGCCGCGGCCTTCGCGTCCTTCGGTTTCTCACCCATCGTCCCGTCTCCTTTCACGATGCCTTCATGTGCTCATAGCGAAACTGGAGTCAAGCCCAGCGCCAATGCCGTCGCCGCGCCCTGAGCCGCCGTGGTGATTCCGGCCTTCACCCACTGAGCGAGTTGCGCCGAATAGTAGGCGATGTCGGCCGGCGGAATGTGCGAGTTCGCAATGGCGGCCGTGCATAGCGCCAAATCGCCCGGGCTGCTGAGGCTGATGGGGACGGTCGTCGCTTTCGTTTTGTCCAGGCCAAGGATGGTGTTGAACTCGCTCACAGTCTGGCTGTCTCCCGTCATCGCGCCTCGCGGCACCTTTGGGCAGATCGTGCCAAGCAGGTCGGTCGTGATCGGCACCCAAATCAGGCTCGCCATGTCGTCTCTCTTAGCTGTTGGTGTTCGCCAGGAAACTCGCCAGCGTGATCGTCGCACTGTAGGCGGCCGCCGATTCAGCGCATACGCCGATGGCGGTTCCAGTCATCCCGCTTGCGTTGTCGGTCGTCGTGAGGACCTGCGTTCCGTTGTGGGAGAGGTTTAGCGTCGTCACGCCGCCGGCCGGAGTGGTCGCTTCGATCTTTATCGTGTCGCCGGCCGTGAAACTGCCGGACGTGCTGGTCAGCAGTGTATTGCTGCCGGACTTCATCCGGTCTATTCGGAACGACCACGCGCTGCCGGTCCATTGAACGGCGCCGGAATAGAAGGTGTTGCTCCCGTTCCCTCGCACAAGAACAAATGCGAGGGTGTTATTATGACCCGCGACGTTGCTGATCGCGCTCACGGTCACTTGGGCGATTTGATGCTGCGTGCAGGCCGGCTGGCTGAAGTAAAGGCATTCCTGGAAGGTGACGCTCGCCGTGATGGTAGCGCCGCTGCCTCCGAACGAGAAGGTCTGGCTCCCGCTGAGCGCGTATTGCGTCCAGTTCGTGGCGCTGGTGAGCGGATCAGCCCAGGCGCACCTTCGCGGCCAGCACGGGCAGCGCGCGACGACCGTGCCTCTTTCACCGCGCGGCGGCAGGAACAGACGCCGGCTCGGAACCCAAAGCCGTCTATCCGGCAGCAGCAGCCGATGCGACTTGCCGTAATCCGTGTCCATCCGCGTAATCCGTGGCTAAAACTTTATTCCTGCACGAAAACCAGTTGGAGGTTGAGCTTCGCGGCGTTCTTGTTCGTGCCCAGCGTCGGGGACTGCACGTCAATGGCCTGCCCAAAAGTGAGCGACACGTCGCCCGTCCACACGCCGCCGTCAACCCACGTGCCGGGCGTCGCCGACATCTGCGTCGAGTTCGTCACGAGCGAGCCGTTGAGGTAGGGCTGGATGTACGGCTGCGCGGCGCCGGTGTCCGCCATGCCCAGCGTCGCCTTCCAGCCGATCAGGTGCGACTTGTTCAGGTCGAGCGTCAGGTAGTGGTTCTCGCCGGCGGCCAGGCTTGCCCCCGTCGCCGTCCACGCGCTCTCGACGTTGACCGTCACCTCGGAGGTCTGGCGCATCGAGTCGTAAGCCAGCGCCGTCAGCGCGTTCGAGGTCGTCGTCAGCGCGGAGCCGCGGATCGTGAGAAGGTTCGAGGTGATCGCCTTGACCTGCGCGTAGTACGTGCTCCCGCTCAGCACGAACTGGACCGCCATGCCCGGTTGAATGTTCCCGGTCTGGTCCGTGTCCATCGTGATCGTGGACGTGCTCGCGGCGGTCTTCGCAAAATCCGTGCCGGCGACGAGCGCAACCCATCGCCCCTGGTTCGCCGGCGGCTGCGTGATCGCGTGGACGTGTCCGGCGTCCGCCGCATTTCCCGTACTTCCGTTCGAGGCGGCGCCGCCGACCGTCAGCGCCCCGCCGCTCAGCCCCGCGATGGTCCACCCGGCGGGAATTGCCCCGCCGTCGGCCAGGAGCGTGCCCGTCGTGTTGTTCCACGTCGCCAGATGCCCGCTCGTGGTTGACGCCGGCCCGATCACCGTCTGCGAATTAACAACCGGGACCGCCCCGCCGTCCGAAAGGTTATAACCGCCCGTGTCCTTGAAGGTCGCCAGGTGCCCGGTCGTCGAAGAACCCGGCCCGATCGCCACGCCCGGATTCGTGATCCCGTGCGTGTGATCGGACCGCGCCGCCGTCGTCGCGCTGCCATTCGAGTTCGACCCGCCGATCGTCTCAGCGCTCCCGCCCAGGTTCGCCAGGACCATGCTCGTCGGCACCGCCCCGCCATCCTGGAGCAGCGTCCCCGTAGTGTTGTTCCAGGTAGCAAGATGCCCGCTGGTCGTTGATGCCGGCCCGATCACCGTCTGCGAGTTGATCGAGGGCACTGCGCCGCCATCGGCCAGGAGCGTCCCCGTCGTGTTGTTCCAGGTCGTCAGGTGTCCGCTCGTCGTCGAGGCCGGCCCGATCACCGTCTGTGAGTTGATCGAGGGCACTGCGCCGCCATCCTGGAGCAGCGTGCCGGTCGTATTGTTCCAGGTCGCCAAATGGCCGCTGGTCGTGGACGCGGGGCCGATCACCGTCTGCGAGTTGATCGAGGGCACTGCGCCGCCGTCCTGAAGCAGCTTGCCAGTCGTGCCGCTGAACGTCGCCAAGTGCCCGGAGGTCACGGATGCCGGACCGAGCACCACGCTCGCCGCCAGCACGCCGGAGTCCTGAAGCAGGTTGCCGGTCGTGCCGTTGAACGAAGGCAGGTCGCCGCTCGTGACCGTCGAGCCGGGGCCGATCACGGTATTGGCATTGATCGAGGGCACCGCGCCGCCGTCAGCGAGGAGCGTTCCGGTCGTGTTGTTCCACGTCGCCAGATGCCCGCTCGTCGTCGAGGCCGGCCCGATGACCGTCTGCGAATTGATCGAGGGCACCGCGCCGCCGTCGGCCAGGAGCGTCCCGGTCGTATTGTTCCAGGTTGCCAGGTGTCCGCTCGTCGTGGACGCCGGCCCGATCACCGTCTGCGAATTGATCGTCGGCACCGCGCCGCCGTCCTGAAGCAGTTTTCCCGTCGTGCCGTTGAACGTCGCCAAATGCCCGGAGGTCACGGATGCCGGACCGACCACGAGGGTTGAAAGCGCCGTCCCCGAATCCTGCTGAGTCTTGTTCGCGCCGGCGGAGGTGATGACGTTGCCCGATTGCGCCGCGCCGCTCGCCATCGTTGCGACGTTCGCCGCAGCGACGTTGGAATCTTGAAGCGAGTTCCCCGTCGTGCCATTGAAGGAAGGCAGGTCGCCGCTCGTGACCGTACTTCCGGGACCGATAACCGTGTTCGCATTGATCGAGGGCACTGCCCCGCCGTCGGCGAGCAGCGTGCCCGTCGTATTGTTCCAGGTCGCCAAGTGCCCGCTGGTCGTTGACGCCGGCCCGATGACCGTCTGGGAGTTGATCGAGGGCACCGCCCCGCCGTCCTGGAGCAGCGTGCCCGTCGTGTTGTTCCAGGTCGCCAAGTGTCCGCTCGTCGTCGAGGCCGGCCCGATCACCGTCTGCGAATTGATCGTCGGCACTACGCCGCCATCCGAGAGATTCTTGCCGCCCGTATCCGCAAATACCGCCAGATGACCGGTGGTCGAGGAAGCCGCCCCGATGGCGACGCCGGGATTTGTGATCGGGTGCGTGTGATCGGACCGCGCCGCCGTCGCCGCCGAGCCGTTCGAGCCGCTCCCGCCGATCGTCTCAGCCCCGCCGCTCAGGTCCGCGACCGTGAACTGGTTATTGACCTTGTTCCAGGCCGACCCGTTGTAGCAGAGCCAGTCGCCGACCGCGTAAGCCGTGCCGCTGATCGTGCCGGCGACGGAGCAGATCCAGAACTGCCCCGCAAGAGGCGCGGCCGGATACGCGCCGCCGGAGCAATCCCAGTTCCCCTGGTATTTCAACGCGCCGGCCGCAGCCGCAGCCGCCGCGCCGAATGGATCATATCCTGTAAACTCCGTCGTCATTTCAAGTCCTCACCACCAAGACACCAAGACACCAAGAACGGCGGTTTCTGGTAACAAAGAACTCCGTCCTTTGTGCCTTGGTGCCTTGGTGGTAAACGTTGCTCACTGGTGCCTTGATGGTAAAAGTTTTCACGTTTCATTCCTCATGCCGCCGTCGTCGCCGGCGGCGTGGAGGCGTTGCGGATGTGCAGCTTGATCGTCAGCTCGTAAGTCCCGCCGGTGCGCGTCGTCGTCGGCACGGTATCGCCGCCGGTCACGAAGCTGCCGGTCGAAGCCGGCTCATCGGCGACTGTGATTGGGTCGAGCGTCGCGCTGAGAAAATACGCCGCCCACGCGACGCCGCGCTCGTCGGTGAACGTGAACTCGTTCAGTGTGCCCTGCGCCTGGTTGCTGAAGAAGCTCTGAAGCGCGTTCAACTCGCTCAGGCGCAGGTTCGACCACTTCAGCTCCCGCTGGGTGTCCGTCACGTCCGCCAGCGCGAAGCGGTAGAACCCGCCGCTCGCCTTCGGCTGCACCACCTGGTGCGGATCGAGGTTGAGCTGGTCGTTCAGGTCCGGGTTCTGGACCGTCGCCGTCACGCCGCCGAGGGAAAATGAAACGCTCATGTTTCAATCCTATAACCGCCCATGGACGCCGATGCGGATTCGTCTAATCCGCGTTCCTCCGTCCTCCGTCCCGCTACGCTCGACGGAGCAGGGTGCACACATCATTCCGCAATGCCTACGCCGCTGTGCTCGGCCCGTCGGTCGGCCCATTCGTCGGGTTCGCCGAAACCCGCTTGGTGATCGTCGGGCGCTCTTCGAAGTCCTTGAAGTCGATCGCGAGAATGTCAGCATCCCCCTTCTCACTGAACGCCTCCTTCAGGTCGTAGCACTTCTCGAAGACGATGTCCTCGCCCTGTTCGCCCTCGACCGGCGAGACGCACGTGAACCGGATCCGCACGGTCCGCACGCCGCCGCCGTCGTCGTTGGTGGAAAGCCAGGAACTCGCCGCGCCGACGCCGAACAGCGCCTCGTGCGGCGTGACCGGATAATTCGCAGCCGACAGAAATTCCTTGAACTTCACCTGGAACTTCCCACCGCACGGTTTGGCCTTGCCGATCCGCAGCGAATTCAGTTCCATCCGGTCCATGACGACCACCGCCTCGCGCTGGACCACGTCGAAGGTCAGATCGCCTTCGTCCACGGCAACCTGCACGGCATTGGCCGGACTGGATCCATCCTCGATGGTGATGATGCCGTCCGCCATGTTGCGTACAACCGTCTGCTTCGTAGGCGCGGTCACGATTCTCACCTCCACAAAACACCGTCACCACCAAGACACCAAGGCACCAAGGACGGCTGAACTGTTTCTACCACCAAGTCCGTCCTTCGTGTCTTGGTGCCTTGGTGGTTAAAACAATCACTTCGCTGCCGGCGGCGGAGTGGAAGGCGCCGTCGCCGTCTTCGGCTTGAACAGCGAGATCAGCCCGACCAGCTTCGCCCAGATCCACGAGATGATGACGCCGAGCTTCGCCATGATGTGGTCCGCGAGGACCTGGTGCAGCGCGGCCAGGATCCCGAGCACGACGCTGCTCAGCACGCAGCCGAGCAGGAACGCGATCGTCAGTTGCAGCATCGTCGGCCCTCCTTTATCGAGTTTAGACGGGATAACAGGATGAACAGGATTTCCTGTAAATCCGGCGGAAGAATTGGATTTGCCGCTCGGATTCACAGGACCTGCTTGATCCTGTGATCCTGTCAAAACCCCTTTCGTCAAAACAGCGACTTTTGCGTCAGCACCAGCGCCGGCGCTCCGACCATCAGCCCCAGCAGAATCACGCACACCACTACGTCCGTCCACCAGTTCAGGTCCAACTTGCCCAGCAGGACGATAAGGAGGACACCCAAGCACTCGCAGCCGCCAACGACCAGAAGCTTCAGCCAGCCAGGACTCAAACCGAAACTGCACCTGCGTCAGGGACGCAATGCTTCCTTTCACCTGGTCGCGGAACTGGTCGGTGTCCTGCGAGGACTTCTGGATGGCGTTGATGATCGCCGTGTTCTGCTGCGCGAGCGAGAGCACCTGCGCCTGCACGTCCTTGAGCGTCGAGGCGGTGGTCGAATCCGGCGCGACCGTCTGAATCGGCTTCTGGGCAGGGGCGCTGGAACAGCCGGCATTCACCACAACGAGCACGACGAGCACTACGAACAGCAAAATGGCTTTTCGCATTTTCATCTCCTTTCGTTTCCACGCACGTCGTGCACGTTGTGCCGTCGTGGTGAAAACGTTTACGAAAGTCGGAACTGACAAACCATCGTCGCGGTGAACTGCCAGAGTTCGATGTGCTTCTGCAGGGCGACCTTCGGCGCGTAGGCCTGGTCCGAGTACTCCGCCTCGGCAAACGTCGAGCCGAGGCCGAAGTTGTCCGTCTCGAATTGCCGCGACATGAAGTCCTCGAAGCCTTCGGCGAGATTCACGATGTTGCGCGAGTCCTCGCCGGCGGTCGCCATCTCCAGCACGAACGCGGTTCGGCGCACGAGTTCCGCTGCCGGGCCGCGCTTCCGCTTCGCCGGCGGCCAGTGATGTCCCCCTGCGGCGGGGGCCATCGCAAAGACCGGGCAGACTGCGGGCATGATCTCCATCCGCGTCAGGACGCCCTGGCCGTTGAACCGGAACAGCGTTCCCCCCTTCAGCAGCGCGGACATCACGGCGTCGGCCTGGAGGCGGCCCCAGATGGCGTTCAAAACGTCGGTGGAAAGGCCCATCAGAATCTCTCCCAATGCCGAGTGCGGATCAGGTGAAGCATTCAAAAACCTCGCGTCCGGCGGCGCGTGAACTGTCGCGGCCGGCCGGACGCCTTCGCGCCGTGATAGCGGTCGCCGCGCTCATCGGCCTTGGGCTCGCCGAGCGACGCCTGGCCCTCGCCGACTTTCTCCAGGAACGCCACGTCCCGGTCATAGCCGTTCTTCACCTCGTCGGGCAGCGACTGCCGGGCGAGGTAGAGATAGTACAGCGCCAGGCGCACGGCGATGCTCAGCAGCATCGGCGGCACGGTCGCCAGCGGCAGCGGGTACTGCGGCGAGATCAAGCCGTCAATCAGCGACGATGCCTGGTCGCAGGCGGCCTGGAGGACCGTTTCGTTCGGCGAGCCGGTCCCGCTCAAGTCGGACAACTGCGTCAGTTCGGCCGTCGTCTTGACGTTCGCCAGGTCAGATGGAGAACAATAGCTCATTTTTGCCTCTCAGCTTTCAACTCTCAGCCACCAGCAATCAGCCCTCAACTACTCGCTGAGAGCTGAAAGCTGATAGCTGACAGCTTCCGTTATTACGCCGCCGTCGTCGGAGCGCCGCTCGTGCCCTGGCTGCCGTAGGCGAGCCACCACGCGATGGCCTTCACCGCGCCCCGGTAGTCCATGCCGAAGTCGAAGCGCTTCTGGTAGAAGACGTTCGGGTCGTCGAGCTTCACCATCGGCGTCAGTTGGAGCGGCCGGCGGATCTGGTTGACGACCGGCTTGATCGGCTTCGAGCAGTCGAGCATCATCCACTGGTTGCCCGTCCACATCGGCATCTTGATCTGGTTCTCTTTCGGGAACTTCCCGTAGAGCGTCTGGCTGATCTGAGTGGCGTTGGCCAGCGGAACGTTGAAGAGCTGGTCCACCGTCTGTTCCAGCGCCGGCGAGAAGAGGAAGTGCGTCGGCTGGACCAGCAGCACGATGCCGTCCGGGCCGACGAAGGTGCTCATCTGCTTGATCCCCGCGTAGACCGCCGGCGCCGAGAGGTAAGCCGTCGTCAGGTTCGACTGCGGCGCGCCGGCGGCGCCCTTCATCCCCTGCCAGACGTGCGAATTGGAGAAGAACGGCACGCCGTCGAAACCGACCGATGTGGCGAAACCGCCGACCCCGAGCTCGTCCTGCACCTGCAGCCAGGGTTCGAGCACGCCGAGCGCGGCCTGCTGCTGGATCGCCAGCGCGTACGCGCCGGTCACATCGTCCTCGATGTCCTCCCGCGGCACGCCGATCGTATGCTCGAAGGTGAGGTTGCGGACGCTCGCCTCGAACGCGGCCAGGTCCTGGATCACGCGGTCCTTCACCCACTCGCGCATGCGCCCGGTCAGCGCGGCGATCGGGTAATGCTCGATGCGCGTGGACGACGGCACGGCTGAGGCGATGTCGTCAATCCGGGTTTTCGTGCGCTCGAGCGTCTGCTGAAAAATGGTGTTGAACGACACCCACAACGCCTCCAGCGTTGCGGCGTTCACTGCGGCCAAGATCAACATGTGCGTCACCTCCTAAAAAAGTTTTCAACCCGCACTCCGCACTCTACAATCCGCAATCCGCGTTCAGGCGGCCGTTGTCGCCGCGGTGGTGACCGGCAGGGCCGGCTCGACGTACGCGCCGCGCATGTCCACCAGGGTGCCGTACTGGTCCACCGACTTAATGCGGCCCGCATAGGTGTTCGTGCCGGCGGTCAGCGTCACGGTGTGATCGTCGGAGAAGTACACCGGCTGGCCGACGTCGGCCTGCGTGAACGTCGCGGCGGAGTCCCAATACGCCGCCTCCGGCGTGATGATCTCCACGGTGACCACGCCGGCCGCCCCGTCGGAATTGTCCACCGTCTCGTCGGCGATGCCCCGGAAGTGCTTCACGCCAGGGCCGGCCGGAACGGCATGGCCGCTCGCGTCCAGCGCCACGGCGCCGCCGTTGAAGATCTGCGTCGAGGCGGCCACCGGCAGCTCATCGCGGTGCAGTTCGTCCACGAACTCCGTGTCCCGGTCCGACGTCAAGTTGCTCATGCGTCATCCCTTTCAGTCAAAACTTTTCACTTTGCACTTTGCATTCGGCTCGCTTACATGGCGGCGAGCATCGCTTTTTTCGTCTTCAGGAACTCCGCCTCCTTCAGGCCCGTCTGCTCGCAGGCCCATCGGTCGGCGTCGGAAAGGCCCGGCGTTTCGGAGGCGGCCTGGGCGCCGGCCGCGCTCGTCGCGCCGCCGAGCACCGGCGGCATGCTGTTGAGGATTTTTCTCGCGCCCTCAAAGTCCTGCATCGCCAGTCGGATGAACGCCTCCCGGTTCGCCGGCGTGATCTTGCGCTCGACGCAGATCGCGTTCTCGATCAGCTTCTCGGCTGCCGACTGCGCCCGGATCGCCCGGGTCGAGCCGATCAGTGCGAGCAACTCGTCCAGCGGCTGGTCCGGCGTCGCGCCGAGCGCGTTGCAGATGGCGAGGATCTTCGTGTCTGCCTCGCTCGTAGTGGTGCCGTCGGGCGCTGCTTTGAGCTTTCCGAGCGCCGCCCTGATCGCGGCTTCGTCGGCCGTCTCCGGCACGCCGAGCGCGTTGGCGAAAACCTTGAGCCGCTTCACCGCCTGGTCGCCCGCGCTCAACAGCCTGGCGATCACCGGCACGACCACGTCCGCCTGCGCGTCCTCCGCGACGCCCAGGCTGTTGGCGACGGCCTTCGCATCGAGCGACATCGCCGCCGCCAGCAAGGCGAGCAAATTCTGCATTGCCCCGTCCTCCTCTTCTGCTGCGACGGCCGAATCGGGAGCGCCACTGCGCCCCTCTTCCAATCCGGCCGCGGCGGCGTCGCTGTTCGCCACGGCCGGAAGCGCCTTCTTGAACGGACGGTTCGTCAGCGCCACGGAATCAAGCACCCACGGAATCAGCTTGCCCGTAACCGGGTCCGCGTAATTCCGCATAAGATGCGAACTGAGATACCGGAACTTCTTCGCCCGGATCAGCGCCAGCGCGTCGTCCACCCACTTGATGTGCGCCCACAACTCGGTGTCGCCGTTCCGCGCCTCGAGCGCGTTGATCCACCCGCCCGACTCGGCCGACTTGCCGAGCAGCTTGGCCACCACGCCCTGGTGCTCGTAATCCACCGGCAGCTCCACGCCGTTGGCCCTGCACGCGCTGTTGAAGTAGCTCACGATGCAGCGGATATCCGCCGGCGTCAGCCGGTACGCGCCGGCCGGATGGCCTTCCCACCGGCCTTGCAGGTCCACCTGGTGCCAGCCTTCGGCCGGCGGGCCCGCTCTTCGCAGCTCCGCTGCTTCGGCGGGCGAAGAAGAGTCGGCCGCGACCGCGCCGGCGGCATTGGACACGCCGAACGAGGCCGCCAGGCTCGCGGTGATGTCGAGCGCCGTGGTCAGCGAGTTCGACTTGTCCGCGTTCGCCATTTCGAGCAGCCGTTCCAGGCGCGCGCGGATCTGCTTTTTCTTCTCCGCGTCGAGGCCCATGGCCTGCGTCTGGTCCAGCCGCGCGAGCGCATTCCGCAAATGCGCCAGGTCAATACTCCCGTCCGCGCGCTTGAAGGGCAGGCGCCGCTTGCTGCGCGGCTCGGTTTTGCCGTCCACCTTTTTCCCGCCTGGCTCAATGTAGGCGAAACACGAATCCGGCAGAGCGTCCATCTCGGCGGCGGTCATTTCAGCCATGCGATTCTCCTTGTGATGCAGCGGATCTCCATCGGCGTATGTTTGCGCGCGCCGGCCGGATGGTCTTCCCGCCGGCCTTGCCGGTTTTCCATGGTCAGTCATCCGCCTTTCCGTCGGTCCTCGTCCCGGAGGGCGCGTTCGTCCGATCCGGCGTACTCGCCGCCAGCACTTCCTCGCCATCGGCGGGGGCGGGAATCCCGAACTTCCTCCGCGCCCATTTCGCCGGCACGCGCAGCCCGACGCTGACCAGGGTGGAAACGCTCGTCGCCAGGCGCTGCAAGTCCACCGGCTCCTCGACCAGCGTGCGGTAGATCGGCGCGGCGACGTCCGGGCCGAAATTGAGCAGCGTGATCGGCCCGAAGAACTGGCGGTTCAGCGTCTCGTCGAGCGCCCGCGCGTCGGAATCCACCAGGTCGAAGCGCACTGCCTCGTGCGCCCGCCCGCTGAAACCGAGCGTGTGCCCTTCGCCGCCGCCGCCGGTGAACGTCTGGCCGAGGACGGCGAGCGCCATCTCCTCGCCGGCGCGCTCGCGCAACCGGTCGAACATCTCGCCGTCGCTCGCCGCGCGCGCGGCGTCGGCGAAGGTGATCTTTCCGCCGGCGGGCACCATCCCCGCCGCGGCGCTGCCCAGGGAAGTCAGCGCGCGCCACATCATGTCGGCGTCCTCCTGCGTCGCCCCCGGCGCCAACTCGCCGAGGCGGACGGGAATCCCGCAGAGCTCCGCCAGTTGCAGCCAGTCGCGCAGCGCGTAATTGCGCACCAGGAACGGCCGCGCGCAGGCGAGCGAAATCCCGCCGCGCTGGAGCGATCCGCTCAGGGCGTTGTGCCGGTGGAGGATGAAGTTGAACGGGTTGACCGGCAGGCCGAGCGGCGCGGACACGTCGCGCAGGAGCAGTTTCTGCCGGTCCACCAGGTCGAGCGTCCACCAGCGCTGCGGGCGGAACTTCAGCTCTCGCGGGAGCCACTGCTGCTGGCTGGTCTCCCAGAGGACTTCGAGGCAGGCGAATCCCTTGGCGACCGCGTCGAGCAGGTCGCGGAGCCGGTCGCTCCAGGACTGGATGCGGCCGAGGCGCTTGCCGTCGGGCGCCGGCAGCAGCGCGGCGCAGAAATCGCG
>Ga0181524_10000341_pt1 | contig 56543 bp, 42 predicted proteins | sample PEATcosm2014_Bin_34_FD_119761 | JGI IMG/M metagenome (GOLD analysis project Ga0181524, IMG submission 119761) | Peatland microbial communities from MTU Mesocosm Facility, Houghton, MI, USA - PEATcosm2014_Bin05_60_metaG | ecosystem: Environmental > Terrestrial > Soil > Wetlands > Peat | place... | reverse complement strand
CGATCAGGATGTTGGCACCCTTGGTGATCGCCCCTTGGATGGCGGGGATCTGCGAGCTGGGTGTCGCGGCGGTCCCGCTGGTCTCGGTGCCGTGCTCGCCCAACGCCTTCAAGGCGAAGAGGGCTCCGCCGGTCTTGACGCTGTCGGACGTGTTGAAGTAGGGGTTGCCGAGGTTCTTTGGGATCACAAATGCCTTCAGGCCCTTCTCCAGTGGCCGAGACGACCTCGAGGCTGCCGTCGCCACGCCGGACACGGCGACCATGCTGGCTACCGCCAGGGCGACCGTTACCGCACAAAGCAGCGAAGTCCGTAGATGGCCGCTCTTAATGGGGTTGTTCATAACCTGAATCCTCCCTTTCAGTTCCGACCGAACAACAATCGGTTGGGTTACAGTTGCAAAAACAACACGCAACTACATTGACTCTACAGCTGCATTGGGTCGTCCGCAATAGGTCTTTCAGCGGGCAAAGTCGAAAGATCCGACCATCGGCCGTTTTCAGTGACCGGCACGGAGTAGGCCTGAATAGTTCTGCCTCTCTTCCTGGTATGTCTGAGGCGGAATTGTTCCGCGACACAACCCATGATTTGCAATTTCGTTTGTTCGACGACTTGAACTCGTCGCACGCACATATGTCTACACCTGAAGGGGGCATATCGCCCCAGATCGTCTCAAATAGGCTGCCCTCCTTGACCGGCTTTGCTACTGCTGTCGCCCGTCAGCCGCGGCTGGGCAACAGATCCGCCGTGCACAATGGCCGCCTCGGGCGCCTGTCTCTGCAGGCGGTGACGTCCGGCGCGCAGCCGCGAGCGGAATTCGGGCACGCTTGGCACCAGCACGCTGAGGAGCAACAGCCCCCCGATGACGATGCCGCTCGCCTGCTGGGGGAAGCCGGTCAAGAGCAGCGCGTCCAACAGGCCTGCGTAGATGAGCACGGCAAACACGACGCCGACCATGGAGCCCTTGCCGCCGAAGATCGACACGCCTCCCAACAGGACGATGGCCACCACGGAGAGGACCAGTCCCGTCCCGTTGTCGTACTCGGCGGTGGAAAGCTTGAAGGTGTAGAGGATCCCGGCTCCCGAGCAGACGATCCCTGAGACGATGTAGAGGATGGTCTTGGTGCGCTTGACCCGGACCCCTGAGAAGATTGCGGCCTCTTGATTGGCCCCCATGGCAAAGATCGAACGACCGAAGGGGGTGAAGTGGAGGACGGCGCCGAAGATGATCGCCAGCCCGAAGAAGATCACCGTCGAGTAGGAAAGGCCGATGCCGGGCACGCCGTACACCCCGATGTTGGTGTATGTGGCAGGGAAGTTCGAGACTATGTTCGAGCCGAGGAGAATCTCGCCGATGCCCGCGTAGAGCAGCATGGTGCCGATGGTCACGGCGATCGACGGCAGGCCGACGCGCGTGACGAGCACGCCGTTGAAGGCTCCCAGGACGGCGCCGCAGGCCAGGACCACCACGATGATCGCGGGCATCGGCCAGCCGTGCATCCAGAGGAGTCCGAGCAGGCTGCTCGCCAGGCCGAGGGTCGACGAAACCGAAAGGTCGATCTCGCCGGTGGCGACAATCAGCGTCATGGGCAGGGCCATGATCGCCAGCTCACCATTGGAGATGCCCATGTCGAAGAAGTTGTAACTAGTGAGGAACTCAGGCGACACCACCCGCCCGACGACGAAAACGGCCACGACCGCCGCAAGCAGGGCGACCTCCCAGCGCGCCAGGACCCGAAAGCGCGAGAGGCGGGCGAGCACGGTGCTGCTGGGCTGGGGTTCGCTGACCCCGGACGTGGGCTCAGGGTTCATGGCGGAACGTCCGCTTTCTCATCGCATTGGCAAGCCGGACGGCGAGCGTCCGGTCCAGCGTGATGGCCAGAACGAGGAGAAGACCGTCAAGGGCCGGATCCCAGAACGGCGAAACGTTGAGAGCGTAGAGGGCAGTGGCAATTGTGGAAAGGAGCAGAGCGCCGAATGCGGCGCCGATCACACTCCCGCTACCGCCGAAGATGGCGACACCGCCCACCACGACCGCTGTGACAACCGTCAGCTCGTACCCTGTGCCCGCGGTGGAATCGACCGTCCCGTAGTAGGTCGCCCAAAGGACCCCGGCGAGGCCGGCGATGGCGCCGCTGGCCACGTAGGAAGTGAAGACGCGCCGCCCGATCGGAATACCGACCAGGCGGGCTGCGTCCGGATTCGACCCGATGGCGTAGAGCTCGCGTCCCGACCGGAAAGAACGGAGGAAGTAGGCGCCGGCCGCTATGACCACCGCCACGCACATGGTGACGTACGGAACGCCGACGACCGAGTCGGAGCCGATCGCCAAGAAGTGGGCCGGCAGCGAGCTGGCGACCACCTCTCCTCCACCGATGATCGAGATGTCGATACCTCGAATGATGTAGAGGGTGGCCAGCGTGACGACCAGGCCCGGTACCCGGGCGAGGGCGGTGATGGCGCCGTTGACCACGCCGCATGCGACACCAATCCCGATGCCGGCGAGAAAGACCACCGGGATGGGGATCCCGTGCACCTGCCCGAAGAGGTTGGAAGAAACGTAAGCAGAGAGGCCCAGCACCGAGCCGACAGAGAGGTCCATCTGCCGGCTAACCACGACCATCGTCTCGCCGAGCGCCAGCAGGGCGTAGATCGTGGCGTTCAGCAGGATGAACTTGATGTTCTGCTGTCCCAGGAACCGTGGCTGAAGGCCTGTGGTCACGGCAATGAAGATGACCAGGACGGCGATGATCCCGTACTCCCGGAGTCGGAAGACCAAGTCGACCAGCCGTTGCGGGCTTTCGGTTGCCTGTACCAAGGTTCCGTCCAGGTTCGTCATCTCGACCGCCAGCTGCGGGTGGTGCCGTCAGGCAGCTGTGGACTCATGGTGTGTGATGTCCCGTCGCGTCGGTCGTGACCAGGTCGCCGACGGCCGCAGTCTGCCCTGTGGCCGCCGCCACGATGTGTTCCTCGGAGACCTCACTGTGGGAGAACTCGGCGACGAGCCGTCCCTCCCTCATGACAAGGGTCCGGTTGCCCATCCGCAGGACCTCCGGGAGCTCCGACGAGATCATCAGCACCGCGACCGCCTCCTCGGCCGCGAGTGCCTCTAGGAGGCGGTGGACCTCCGCCTTGGTCGCGACGTCGATACCCCGGGTTGGTTCGTCGACGATGAGAAGCGAAGGGTGCCGCCCGAGCCATTTCGCGAGGACGAGCTTCTGCTGGTTCCCACCGGACAGGGTGGAAGCGTTGCCGGTGATCCGTCCGTACTTGAGGAGGAGCCGGCTCGCCCAGTCGGAGGCAAAGCGGCGCTCGAGGGCGCCCCAGATGAGCCCTGAACGTTTCAAGTGGTCGTAGGAGGCAAGGGCGATGTTGCGGTCGATCGCCATCGCCATGACCAGCCCCTGCTGGCGTCGGTCCTCGGGAACAAAACCGACGCCGGCCGCGATCGCAGCGGTCGGCGACCCCGATCGCAGCGGTCGTCCGTTGACCGACACGCGTCCGGCATCGCGGTGGTCGATCCCGAAGATGGCCCGTGCCACTTCGCTCCGGCCGGCCCCGACCAGGCCGGCGAGCACGACGATCTCACCCGCGTGTACGGTGAAGGACACGTCGGTGAAGACGCCCTCTCGGCTCAGGTGCTCGACAGCGAGGACGACATCGCCGATTCGCTGCCCACCCGCGCCAGCCCGGTCGACCACCTCGCGCCCCACCATCGCCTGGACAAGGTCGTCTGCGACCAGCCCGGCGAGCGGCCGGGTGAAAACGTGGCGACCGTCGCGCATCACCGTCACCCGCTGGCAGAGGTCGAAGACTTCCTGGAGGCGATGGGAGATGAAGAGCACCGCTTTGCCTTCGCGCCGGAGCGTCTCGATCATCTCGAAGAGCCGGTTGACCTCGTGGGCGGAAAGTGATGCGGTCGGCTCGTCCATCACGATGATGGACGCGTTCAGCGAGACCGCTTTGGTGATCTCCATTATCTGTTGGTCGGCGACCGAGAGCCCGCGCGCGATCCGACGCGGGTCGAGACGGACGCCGAGACGTTCGACAATGACGGCGATCTGCTCGTTCATCGACTTGAAGTCGATGCGGCGCCCGCGGCGCAGCGGTTCGCGCCCGATGAACACGTTCTCGGCGACACTGAGGTCTGGGAACACCGATGCTTCCTGGTGGATGACGGCGATCCCCACCGCCCGAGAAGCGGCGGGGCCGTCCAGGGTCACCTCCCGGCCGTTGACAACGAGCCGTCCGCTCTCGGGCTGGTGGACGCCCGCCAGGACCTTGACCAGGGTCGACTTGCCGGCCCCGTTCTCGCCGACGAGGCCGTGGGTCTCGCCCCAGTGCAGCTCGATGTCGCCGTCGACCAACGCTTGCACAGCGCCGAACGACTTGGTCGCATGCTCGAGGACGAGAGCGGGTCGGTCCTCTCCAGGTGAGCTCGTGGGGTCGGCCACCGCAGGCTGGGCGCCATCGGCAAATGGCTCGCCCTCTCCTTGGTCAACGGCCCGGTAGAAACTAGCCGTGGGGTCGCCCGGAGGCGTGTCGCCAGCCGTCATCTCGACGCTCTCGCCCACAGCCCACCCTCGGGCCCGACGGCTCGGTCGCCCAGACCGTCTGGGTGCCATCCGCCGCACAGTTGCCTGCCTTGTTCCTGCTGCTTACCTTGTCCCTGTCTTGCGGCGAAGGCCGTCGTGTACGGTGTCAACCGCCATGTCGTCGCCGTCTCCCAAGCCTTTCCGCCCTGCCGGTTCAGCGACATCCCCAAGTCTCAGTTTTCTCCAGAGAAGGAATGAATCGTTTCAAAGCGGGCACACAACAAATGAATTCCTCGATCCCTTCGGGGTAACCGCCAGTACATCCCCAGGTGAATGTGACCCGATTCACTTTGCTGAAACTTTTACGGGAGCGAACGCTAACGACGTGGCCAGTCGCTGTCAAGGCACCGTGTGATGACCAACGGCTGCCTCCCCACGAGCCTTCACGACGGACTCCGGTGAACCGGCGGGGACCAGCGGAGAGGCGTCGCTCAAGCGCCTCTGGCATCGATCGAGCTTCTGCCAAGCGTCGGGTCACCATCCGCGAGGTCGCCAGCCTTGCGCAAGTGTCCATCGGCACGGTGTCGAACGTGCTCAACAACCCTTCGGTCGTGTCTCCGACCACTCGCAGGCGGGTTCTCGATGCGATCGACTCGACGCGGTTCGTGCGCAACACCGCAGCACACCAGCTGAGAGTGGGCAAAAGCCGCACGATCGGGGTGGTCCTCCTCGACATTGCGAACCCGTTTTTCACCGAAGTAGTCCGCGGCGTCGAGCACGTGCTGCGTGATCAGGACTACGTCTTGATGCTCTGCTCTACCGACGAGTCGGCCAACCGCGAGCAACGCTACTTCCGCGTGCTCGAGGAGCATCGTGTCGACGGCCTTCTGGTTTGCCCGGTCGACAGCGACCTTGAAAGCGCTGTGGCACTGGTGGCTCGCGGCATCCCGACGGTGCTGCTGGATCGGGACGGCAGCAGCCACGGGCTGTGCTCCGCGGCGGTAGACGACATCCGAGGTGCCGAACTTGCCGCAGACCATCTCTTCGATCTGGGGCACGAGGCGATCGCACTGGTCAACGGTCCGGCGACGATTCGGCAGTGCATCGACCGGAAGGAGGGTGCTCGCCGGTCGGTCCAGCGGGCTCGCCACTGCCGCAGCGCCTCGCTCCAAGAGATCGTCGTGGGTGCTCTCACCATCGACCAAGGCGAAGCTGCGGTGGCGACGCTCCTCGCTGCCGAGCCCCGCCCGAGCGCGGTGATGTGCGCCAACGACCTTCTCGCCTTTGGGGTGCTCCGGGGGCTCGCCGTGGCTGGCGTCGCTGTTCCCGAAGAGATGGCCGTCGTCGGCTACGACGACGTGGTGTTCGCCTCCATGCTGTCGCCCTCGCTCAGCTCTGTGCGCCAGCCAAAGTACGAGCTCGGCGTCGCCGCCGCCGAGCTGCTTCTCGAGGAGGTGACCGGCGCTCCGCATGAGCATCGGGCCGTCCGATTCGAACCCGAGCTCGTCGTACGTGCATCGAGCACACCCCGGCCCGGGGGCGTTCCCCGAGCACTGCTCAGCCCTTAGGAACCCGGTGCGAACCCAGTGAGGAGGCCGACCCGCTCCTCGAGCGATCTTCGGGCGACGAGCGGACGCCATCGCCTTCTACAGATGTGTGGGTCCGAACCGCAAAGCGGTCCCGTCTCGAAGCTCGATGAGCCCAAACGGCGAGCTTCATGAAGTCGCCACCGGTGCAGTTCGACGACCACACCCACCGGATGGTCGAGGACGTCGCCGACAACTCCTGTCCGCCCCGGCACGGAGGTGGATCCCAGAGCAGCGCCGATCAGCTGGGTCGCGACCGCTCTTCCCACCAGGCGTCTAGGCGTCGCAGGATCTCCTCCTCGCCGAGTAGTCCCTCGTCCAGGCGAATCTGCAACAGGAGCTCGAGCGCCGCGCCGACATCTCGGCCGGGAGGGATGCCGAGATGTTCCATCACCGCGACACCGTCCAGTTGCGGGCGTATGGAGTCCAGCTCCTCGCGCTCACGAAGCTCGCCGAGGCGTCGCTCGAGCTCGTCCATCCGTGAGCCGAGCTCCCTCGCCTTGGCCTGGTTGCGGGTCGTGCAGTCGCAACGGGTCAGCTCGTTCAGACGGCCGAGCAACGGGCCGGCGTCGTGCGCGTAGCGGCGTGCCGCCGAGTCGGTCCAGCCCATCTTGTAGGTGTGGAACCGCAGATGAAGCTCCACGAGCTGCTCGACGTCGTCGATGACTTCGCTCGGATAACGCAGCTCCTGCATTCGCTTTCGCGTCATCCTCGCCCCGACGACGTCGTGGTGGTGGAAGTGCACCCCGCCGGGACCAATCGAGCGCGTCAACGGCTTGCCGACGTCATGAAAGAGCGCCGCCAAGCGAAGAGTCCTGTCGGGTCTCGTCTTCTCGACGACGGCGATCGTATGGGCGAGGACGTCCTTGTGCCGCTGAACCGGGTCCTGCTCGAGGGCGAGAGCCGGAAGCTCGGGAAGGAACTCCTCTGCCAGCCCCGTGTTGACGATGAACCAGAGCCCCGGCGACGGATTGGGCAACACGAGCAGTTTGTCCAACTCGTCCCTGATCCGCTCCCTGGAGACGATCCCGAGGCGTGACCCCATGGTCTCGACAGCCGTCACGAGCTCCGCGTCGGGCCTGAGGCCGTAACCGGCGATGAACCGGGCGGCCCGTAACATGCGCAGAGGATCGTCTGAGAACGACACCTCGGGATCGAGCGGGGTGCGCAACCGCCTCGCCGCGAGATCGGTGATGCCGTCGAATGGATCAACCAGCACGAGATCCGGCAGACTGAGCGCCATCGCGTTCACGGTGAAGTCCCGGCGCGACAGGTCGGTCTCGATGTCGCTGCCGAATCGGACCTCGGGCTTGCGGGAGTCGGGCACGTAGGCTTCCGCCCTGTGCGTCGTGATCTCGAAACGACGTCCGGCGCGCATGAGCCCAATGGTCCCGAAGCGCTTGCCCTGGTTCCACATGGCATCGCTCATGTCAGAGACCAACGTCTCGATCTCATCGGGGGTCGCGTCCGTCGTGAGGTCGATGTCAACGTCCAGGCCCGGTTCTAGGCCCCCGGGCCGCCCAGCGATTCCGTCGCGTACGGGCCCTCCGACTAGGAAGACCCGCTTGCCGGCGGCCAGGAAGCGTTCCGCAATCGGCCGCGTCGCCTCGAGAACCGGGCGGAGGCGCTCGGGAACCACGGTCGGAGAGGCTGGTTCCCGGCTCATCTTGCGAACGCAGCCCGGTGGTATCGACCGGCCGTCGTGATGACCTCGCGTACATGCTCAGTTATCTCGCCGTCTGAGGCGGGCTCGGGACGGTAATCGACCCCCCCGAGCGCAGCTACGCACGCACCGACGGAAGCCGCCAGCGAGGTGAGGTCGTAGCCGCCTTCGAGAAATGCTACGAGCCGCCCGCGTGGCACCAAGCGCACTGCCCGGGCGGTCAAGTCCGCAAAGTCGCCCGCGGTGAGCCCGAGGTCGGTCAATGGATCGGCTCGATGCGCATCGAATCCCGCCGAGATGAGCAGCCAGCCCGGAGCGAACTCCTCAGCCAGCGGCGCAACCACGTCGTCAAACGCCAAACGGTAGGCGTCGCCTCCGGTTTCAGCAGGAAACGGCATGTTCACCGTCGCGCCCTTCCCAGGGCCGGTTCCGATCTCGCTCAACGACCCGGTCCCGGGATAGAAGGGGAACTGATGGAGCGACACGTAAAGGACATCAGAACGCTCATAGAAGAGCTCCTGGGTCCCGTTGCCGTGGTGGGCATCCCAGTCGAGAACCATGACGCGCTCGCCTTGTGCGGCGATCAACGCGGCAGTGACGGCAACATTGTTGAACAAGCAGAAGCCCATTGCTCTCGCCCCAAGCGCGTGATGCCCGGGAGGTCGCACCGCGAGAAAAGCGCCGTCGCCTTCTCCTCTGCGGAGGCGTTCGACTGCGTCCAGGCCGGCGCCCGCAGCCCGCAGGGCTGCGTCAAACGAAGCAGGGACGGCGACAGTGTCCTGGTCGAGGTGTCCGCCCCCCCTGAGGCAATGATCCTCGATGCGCTCGATGTACGACGGGTCGTGAACGATCTCGAGTTCTCCTCGTGTTGCCCGCCGGGGCTCGAACGGGACGATCACCGCAGCGGCAGGCGAGCCTTCGACGCCGGCGAAGACTGCCTCCAGGCGCTCGGCACGCTCAGGGTGCCACCTTCCTGTGGCGTGTGCTGCGAACTCCTCGTGACGTCCGAACAGCACTACCATTCCACGACCGTACCGCTCCCGCGCCCGATGTGCGGTGGCGATCGCATGGTCGTTCCGGTGCCACAAAGTTCTTCCGATCTCCCCCTTGGCAGTATGAGCACTCCCCGCGCCGATAGGCTCGCTGCGTCTCGCGTGTCCGATCGGAGGACAAGACTACCGTTGCCGTCCGCCACATGGCTCAGCGATGCCCGGTCGGCGTTCATGCCGCTTGGGCGGTTCACCGCGCGGGCTGGGGTCGTCCTTGTCGCCATGCTGCTCGCCACGGGGCCCACTGGCCTCTCGCACCCTGCCGGAGCCCAGCCAGGGGGGGGCGGCGTCGTCTCACTGACCTCTCAGGACGCCTGGGTGCAGACCTCGCGCGTGCCGGTTCGGCTCGGCCTCAGGGTGCGTTCGTCGATTCCACCCTCAAATCTCTTGATCAGCGTGGCACTGTACACCGAGCCCGACGGATCGTCGCTCGCGAGTCGTGACGAGTTCGATGCGACCCTCGCAGGCCAGCTTGCAGGGCTTTCCCAACTCTCGCCTTACAAGTTCTCGCTGAGTTCGATAAGAAACGCCAGTCAGTCCCTGGAGATCTACGTCGTAGGCTCGGGCCTCCCCGGCCGGGTCCCGGCCAAAGTGCCCGGCGATCGAATCTTCCAGCTTCCGTGCCCGCAGCGTTACGGCGGCTGCGGTGGCGTCTACCCGCTCCAGGTGTCCCTCGTCGACACTTTGACCGGCCAGCCGGTGGACTCCTTCACGACGTACCTGATCGTCGTCCCCTCGTCGGTTACGCCACAAGAGCGGCTCCGTTTCTCGTTCATCCTGCCGGTGGGGGCTTCGGTGGCGCTCACCGCCGCTGGAAGGCCAGCTGTGTCCTCCCGGACCCTTGCCGTGCTCGAGACGATCGAGCACTCAGAGACGAGCTGGCCCAAGGCACCACTGACCGTTGACCTCTACGGACAGACGCTTCTGGCCCTCGCTCGGAGCAAGAAGTACTCGAGTCTTGTGAGCACAATCGCCTCCCACGACCCGGGCACGCTTGTGGCCGGTCCCTTCAGTGCCGTCGATCCAACCCAGCTGATCCGGGCCGGTCTCGAGAACGACCTGGCAAGCCAGCTCGTACTTGGCAACGAGATCTTCACCGATGCGCTCCACCTCCGTGGGAGCCCGCGTGTCTACGTAGCGACGACACCGGTCGGCACGCACGGCCTCGCGGCTCTCGCCGCTGACGGCGTCACGCAGATCGTGGTCCCGGAAGGCAACCTCGAGTCGCTCACGAGCGACGGGCCAGCAGCGGTGCAGTGGCCTTACACGCTTTCGGCACCGTTTCGCATTGCAGGATCCACCGTTCAGGGCTTGCAAGCCGACACTGGCTTGGCGGCACATCTGACTGGATCCGCGAGCTCGGCGCTGCGAGCGCAACAATTGCTCGCTGACCTGGCGGAGCTCTACTTCGACTCGCCGAATTATCCGCAACTTAGAGGCGTGGCGCTTGTCGCTTCTGAATCCTGGGCACCAGCACCTGGATTCCTCAGTGCGACGCTGCAGGGACTCCAGTCGAGCCCCATCGTCACAACCGTGCCGATCGGCCAGCTCTTCCAGACGGTCCCACGTGGAACCTGCCAAGAACCGCCCAGCGTCGCAAGCGGTTGCTCGGCCGCCGTCCGCTCGATCGTGAGCCCGCCGCCCAGCTCCGGTGGGCCGATCACCAGCGCCCAAGTGCAAGCGGCGCGCACTGAGGTCGCGGAGCTGTCCTCGATCATTCCGGGTGACACCACGCTGACCAACAACCTCAATGACGCGATCCTGTTGGCCGAAACCGCGGGGCTCGATCCCGGCACCCGCCAGGCGTACCTTTCTGCGTCGCTCGCCACGATGAGCAAGCTCGACTCCAAGCTCAGCCTGCCGGCGGGCCGGACTGTGACAGTGACCTCGTCACCCGCCAGGTTCCCCATCGCCATCGCCTCGGGCTCGAGGACGCCGCTTCACGCCATTTTGGTGGTCTCGGGTGCGAATCTGATCTCGTCGATCAACGCCCGGGTCGTACTGAAGCGTGGCACGACGAGCTTCATCGTCCGCTTGAGGACACGCACGTCAGGCGATTCTCGCCTTCTGCTGCAACTTCTCTCGCCAACTGGTCGTCTCGAGCTTGCACGCGCCGAGCTCACGATCCGATCCACGGCGATCTCGGGTGTCGCGATCGCGTTGACCGTCGGTGCAGCGGCCTTCCTCCTGTTCTGGTGGTTCCGGTCCGCGTCGCGTCGTCGGCGGCGACACGCCTCCAGACATGGCCCAAGCCAGCCGGACGAACCGACACCGGGTACCGTTCCGGAACCGGCCTCGTGAGGAGCAGGCGGCGGCATTCTCACGGCCGCGGCGATCATCGGACGATCTACCGGGGACGCCTGCCTCGTACCCTGCCCGGGATACCTGCGCCCGCAGGGCTCACAAGGTCCCGGGATACCGCGCCAGGTGCCGTCAGCCCCGTCGCGCGTCCAATGCCGAAGGGCGCCGCTCGTAGCGTGCGGCCGCGCCCAGGCCTGGGCACGGCGACCGCCTATGTCGCAGCCGGCACGCTCATCTCGCGAATCACCGGGCTCCTGCGCATTCTCGTCGCGATCTACGCGCTCGGGTACTCGACTCTTTCCGACTCATTCAACCTCGCCAACAACACGCCGAACATCGTGCACGATCTCGTGCTCGGCGGGATCCTCACAGCCACCTTCGTCCCGGTGTTCGTCTCTCGCCTCGCGACACGCTCCGAGCAAGAGGCCGTCGAATCGATCTCCGCCGTGCTGACCCTGGCGGCCTGTGTGCTTCTCGTCGCAACCGTTGTGTTCTTCCTCGCCGCTCCGTTGATCATCGACTTGTACACCGTCGGCAGTCACGGGCCCGGGATCGTCGCCGAGCGTCAGGTCGCCACCTCGCTGCTTCGGCTCTTCGCGCCCCAGCTGCTCGCGTACGGCGCTATCAGCCTGATCACCGCGGTGTTGAACACCGCTCGTCGCTTCTCCGCGCCGGCCTTCGCCCCGATCCTCAACAACGTCGTCGCCATCGGCATCCTCATGGCCTTCGCCGCCACCGCCCACACTCACAGCCTTGCCGCGGTCCAGCACGACCATCGGCTGCTCCTGCTGCTCGGCGTCGGTACGACGATGGGCGTTGTCGTCCAGGCTGCGGCACTCGTCCCCAGCTTGTTGCACTGCGGCCTGCGAGTGCGTCCACGGTGGCGACCAAGTGACCCCGCCGTGCGCGAGATCGTCAATCTCTCGGGCTGGACCTTCGGGTTCGTCATCGCAAATCAGGCTGCAGTCTTTGTGGTGTCGGCAATCGCGGTGAGAATCGGTGCGGCCACCCTCACCGCTTACACCTACGCGTCAATCTTCTTCCAGCTGCCTTTTGGCATAGTCGCGGTCTCGGTCATGACCACGATCGCGCCCGTACTTGCGTCACGCTTCGCCGGAGGTGACACCGCCGGCTTCGCCGAGCAGTTCGGACTCGGGCTTCGTCGCACGCTGGCGGGCGTGATCCCAGCCGTCGTCGGCTATCTACTTTTGGCCCGGCCCGCCATCTCGCTCATCTCCTTGGGGGCCGGGAGCGCCCACCACTCGAGCGGGGCGCACCTCACGGCAACGATGCTCGAGCTCCTTGCGTTGGGCTTGCCCGGGTACTGTATATATCTGCTCGCGATCCTGGCCTTCCAGGCCATGCGCGACACGCGCACCCCCTTCTTCCTCTACCTGTTGGAGAACGGGTTGAACATCTTGCTCGCGTTCGGATTCCGCAGCACCCTCGGGGCAAAGGGGCTGGCCTTGTCACTCTCCGTCGCCTACACGGTCGCCGCGTTGGCAGCGCTGATCGTTCTGCGGACCCGGGTAGGCGGCCTCGGCGGCTTCAGCGTGGTCCGTTACGTGTCGCGCACGGTGATCTGCTCACTTGTCATGGCCTTCGTCGTAGCCCTGGTTCTCGCAGGAGTCGGATCGAACCAGGGGTTCGGCCTGTTGGTGCGCGTGATTGCAGGCGTCTTCGCAGGCGTGCTCGCCTACGCGCTTGCAGCAGGACTCGCCGGGACTCTTGCCGGCTGGCAGAATTCGAGGCGGCGGCACGCGATTGCCGGAAGGGGAACCCATGGCCGGGATAAGAGTCGTTACCGATAGCGCGGCGGATATTCCCACGAGCCTCGCCGCCGAATATGACATCCGGATCGTCCCACTCGACGTTCGGCTGGGTGACTGGGGACCCGACGAGATGAGGCTGATCGAGCCCTCCGAGTTCTGGCGCCGGTGTGCCATGACAAGCGTCCTGCCCGAGACCTCGGCGCCGTCACCCGGCGCGTTCGCTGAGAGCTTCACGCAGGCGGCGGACGACGGATGCACCAGCGTCGTGTGTCTCACGCTCTCGTCGGGGCTTTCCTCGACCTACCAAGCCGCTTGCGCCGGTGCTGACGAGGTGCGCGGGCGAATCGACGTCCGGGTTGTGGACACTCGTACCGTGACCTTGGGCCAGGCGATGGTCGTACTGGAAGCGGCAAGGGTCGCCACGGCCACAGACGATCTCGGCGCCACCGAGGCAGCCGCCCGGGCGGTTGTCCCGAGGATCCGCGTGTTCGGGGCCCTCGACACCATGGACAACGTCCGAAAGGGCGGCCGGATAGGGGCAGCGAGGGCTCTCTTGGGTTCGCTCTTGTCGATCAAGCCGATCATCGAGATCCGAGACGGTGTCGCCGAAGCCGAGTCGCGGCAACGAACACGTGCGGGCTCGCTCGAGTATCTCGTCAACAAGTTGAAACAGGCCGGCAAGCTGGACGGTCTCGCGATAGCACACGCCGCGGCACCGGATCTCGACGTCTTCCTGGAGATGCTCACCGGGATATTCCCCCGGGAAGACATTCTCATCAACTACATCGGTCCGGTCATCGGGACCCACGCCGGCCCAAGGTGCATAGGCGTCTGCTATCGGCTCGCGGAAACCGTGGGCGGCTAACCTACTGGACATGACTTCTGAGCCGGCCCCCCGAGACGACTGGGCTGCACAGCTCACTGACAAGGTCGGACAGGTGGTCGAGCTCGTTCGTGACCACACCGTGCGGCCAGTGCAGAAGCTTGTCCGCGCGGCCGTCTTCGGGGTGTTGGCCTTCTCCGTCGTGGTCTTTGTCATCGTGGCGGTCATCATTGGTGTCGTTCGCCTTCTCAACAACGAGGTCTTCGACCAACGCGTTTGGGCGAGCTACCTGTTGATCGGCGGAATCTTCGTTGTGGTCGGGACGTTGATCTCCAGGATGCGCCACAGCCGGAGCTAGCCGGCCGGCAAGAAGGGAAGAGGGCACAAATGGAGTCGGCCGAGATACGTGACGTGGTGGTTCTCGGCTCGGGGCCCGCTGGCTTGACTGCAGCGATCTACTCGGCGCGCGCCGACCTGCGACCGCTGGTCCTCGAAGGCGAGCCGTCGTCCTCGAGCGATCAACCTGGTGGCCAGCTCATGCTGACGACAGACGTTGAGAATTTCCCCGGCTTCGCCCACGGAGTGCTCGGTCCCGAGCTCATGATGTCGATGCGAGCCCAGGCCGTACGCTTCGGCGCGGAGATCCTGACGGAGAGGGCGTCGAAAGTCGACCTGGCTTCGACGCCGTTGGGCATCTGGATCGGTGATCGGAATCTGCCCGAGCCGACACTAAGGTCAAGAACGCTCATCATCGCGACCGGGGCGCGCTCACTCATGCTCGGTCTCCAGAACGAGGCTCGCTTGCTCGGTCATGGAGTTTCGACCTGTGCGACTTGTGATGGGTTCTTCTTCCGGGACAAGCAGATCGTCGTCGTAGGTGGCGGCGACTCCGCGCTCGAGGAAGCGCTCTTCCTCACCAAGTTCGGTGATTCGGTGACAGTCGTCCACCGTCGCAAGGAGTTGCGAGCGTCCAAGATCATGCAGGATCGGGCATTCCGAAATGAGAAGATCAGATTCCGCTGGGACTCAACTGTCGTCGACGTGCTCGGCGACGAACGCTTGACCGGATTGCGACTGCGGGACGTCAACACCGGTGAGGAGTCGGATATCGTCGCCGATGGCGTCTTCGTTGCCATCGGGCATGCTCCGAGCACGGAGCTGTTCGCCGGACAGCTCGAGACCGATGAAGCAGGTTATCTCGTCAGTCGTGAAGGCACGAAGACCAACGTCCCAGGTGTGTTCGCGTGTGGCGATGTCCAGGATCATGTCTACCGGCAGGCGGTCACGGCGGCCGGTTCCGGTTGCATGGCCGCAATTGATGCCGAGCGATATCTGTCGTCACTCGCGCAAAGCTGACCACAAGGAGATTGGAATGAACGACGTCATCACCGTCAGTGACGACACTTTCGACGAGGCTGTTGGCCTTTCGGACATCCCGGTAATGGTTGACTTCTGGGCTGAATGGTGTGGGCCCTGCAAGATGGTGGCGCCCATTCTCGACGAAATCGCCAGCGCTCACAGCGGCAGGCTCAAAGTGGCGAAGCTGAACGTCGACGACAATCCCCGGACCGCTCAGCGGTTCCAGGTGATGAGCATCCCGACCTTGCTTCTGTTCAAGAACGGCGAGACACAAGCCCGGATCGTGGGAGCAAAAAGCAAGTCACAGATTCTGTCGGAGTTCGAGCCCCTTCTCTGACAAGCAAAGTCAGTCGAGGCGACAAGGGCTCGCGCTACCGGCCTTTGCCTGTCGTCTCCTACGATGTCGGAGATGATCGAAGTGCCAGAGAGCCCGTGCTCATGAGCCGTGCTCGGACGGTACCTACAGGGGAAGATCTCCTGCCGCTTCGTGAGGGCGACTCCGGTGAGGCGGTCGCCGACCTGCAAGAGCGGCTCGGGCGGCTCGGATTCGAGCATGGACGTGACGAGTCCGGGGTCTACGGTCCCGGGACCGCAGCAACCGTGCAAGTGTTCCAGGCCCAGCGAGGCCTGCGCATCGACGGTGTCTGCGACTACCAGACGTGGTCGAGCCTCGTCGAAGCGGGCTTTCGCTTGGGCGACCGGCTCCTTTACCGCCGCAGCCCGATGCTGCAGGGAGACGACGTCGCCGAGATGCAGCGACGGCTGAGCGGGCTCGGGTTCGATCCGGGCGGCGTCGACGGAATCTTCGGCGACAGTACTCATGCCGCGATCGCCGAGTTCCAACGCAACCTAGGACTCGTGACAGACGGGATCTGCGGCCCGCTGACGCTCTCGGAGCTGACCCGTGTTGCGCCTGTCCGGGGAGGTGCGGACCTCGTGACTCCGTTGCGAGAACAACTCAAGGTCACTGCGGCACCGGCAACTCTCAGCTGCAAGAAGATCGCCGTCGGGGAAGAGGGTGGTTTCGCGACCGGTGTTGCAGCGGTTCGCCGAGCGCTCCTCCTCGCCGGGGCACGGTCGCTCGAGCTGCACGACCCGGACCCGTTAGCACAGGCCTCGGCGGCAAACACGGCCATGGTGGACTGTTATGTCGGTCTTCGGCTGGACCCCGGCCATGAGTCTGCCAAGGCTTACTTCTACCGGGGCTTTCGTTATGAGTCGGCGGCGAGCCGGCACCTGGCCGAGCTGCTCGTGAAGCAAGCGGCGGGCCGGCTCGACCTGCACGACGCCGGGGCACATGGCATGGCTGAGGTCATACTCCGGCGAACAGCCATGCCAGCTGTCGTGCTCGAGCTGGGAGCGCCGCATCAGGTGGCCATGAAGACCTCGGGTCTTGGAGAAGCAGTTCGGGAGTCCCTCGAACGTTGGCTGTCCACGAGCGAAGAGTGATGTGATCCACAACCTCATGCACAGGTTGTGGATCAACTTGGACCAACAGTAGAGGTCAAGAAGGTAACGACAAAGTAAACTTTCGGTGAGACCGGTGGAAGAAAAGGGCCTCTGACCAGGTCAGATAGATGTTTCTACTTGTTCAGAGCCAATCGTGATCTGATTCACACCCTGGGGACGACCGTTGCCCTATCGACATCCCCCGAGCGCGGGCGACGATCTCAAGTAGAGGTCTCTCCGACGATGACCCGGTAGATGCGTTCGAGGTCGTCCAATGTGGCGAACTCGATTACAAGTTTGCCTCGCTTCCCGCCCATGTCGACCTTGACCCGCGTATTGAGTCGGTCTTCCAACAGTTCCTCGAGATCGTGCACGCCTGGTGGCCGAAGCGAACGCACGAGCTTCGGCGCGGGGGTCTCGGGCGGAGCAGTGTGATCTCCAGCGAGTACACCGATCCGGTTCCCGGCATCATCGAGAGCTTCTTCGAAGCCACCCTCTTCGGCCTGCGCTTCTCGGATCTCGCTGCGGACGAGCTCCTCCAGCGAGCGAACAGAAAGACCGCGGTGGATCGCCTCGTTGGCAAGCCGCTCCTGCAGGATTCGATCCGGCGTGCCGAGCAACGAACGTGCATGGCCGGCGCTGAGCTGGCCGTCACGCACAAACCGCTGGACTGTCGGAGGGAGCTGGAAGAGCCGCAATGCGTTGGTGATCCCGGCCCTGGAGCGGCCCACCTTGCGAGCAACTTCCTCGTGCGTCAGGTTGAATTCCTCGATCAACTGTTGATACGCGCCGGCTTCGTCGAGAGGGTTGAGATCCTCGCGATGCAGATTCTCCACCAGAGCCTCTTCAAGGCTCATCGCATCGTCGGCCTGATGGACCAGCGCAGGTATCGACTGGAGTCCTGCGCGGCGCGCGGCGCGGAAGCGACGTTCTCCCGCGATCATCTCGTATTCATCCGGCCCGACCTCTCGTACGAGCACAGGCTGAAGAATGCCTACGGCCTTGATCGAGTCGACGAGTGCGGACAGGCCCTGCTCCCCAAACTGGTTGCGAGGCTGGAACGGGTTGGGACGAATATGGGAAAGCGGCACATCACGGAGCATGGAACCGGTGGCGGTACCCGGTGACGGCGGGATGAGCGCCCCCAGCCCCTTGCCCAGACCGCTACGCCTGACCACCACTGACCTCCTTCGCGAGTTCGCGATAGGCAATGGCACCTCTTGACGAGGGCGAATGGATTGTGATCGGCTCGCCGAACGACGGCGACTCCGAGATCCGAACCGTCCGAGGAATCACGTTCTTGCAGACCGCATCACCGAAATGGGTGCGAACCTCCGCGACGACGTGATCGGCCAATCTCGTCCGCGAGTCGTACATCGTCAATACCATGGCCGAAACCTCTAGCTCGGGGTTCAGGTTGCATCTGACGAGCTCGACGTTCCTGAGCAGCTGACCAACGCCCTCCAAGGCGTAGTACTCGCACTGAATCGGCACGAGCACCTCGCTCGCCGCAGCAAGGGCGTTGACCGTGATGAGCCCCAAGGAGGGCGGGCAGTCGATCAAGATGTAACCGAAGTCCTCCCGGATAGGGGCGAGCACTCGCTTCAGCCGAAGCTCTCTGCTGAACGCCGAAACCAGCTCGATCTCCGCTCCGGCTAGATCGATGGTTGCCGGCGCCAGGAACAGGTTCTTGATGTTCGTCGGCTCGACACAATCTTCGAGTGCGACATCGTGAAGAAGGACGTCATACATCGAGAAATCAAAGTTCCGAGCCTCGATCCCAAGCCCGGTCGTGGCGTTGCCCTGCGGGTCAAGATCGACGATCAGCACCCGGTAGCCGAGATCGGCGAGGGCAGCACCAAGGTTCACTGTGGTCGTCGTCTTGCCGACGCCTCCCTTCTGGTTGGCCACTGCGATCACTCTCGGTAGCGCTCGCACGGATTGCTCCGTGGGCTGCTTGCGTACGACCTGTGCCCGACCGGTCGGTTCTGAAAGCTCGGATCGCACAGGCGCGTCGGCCGTCGGATTCCCGGGCTCGATCTCTTCTTTCCCGTCTTGATCCTCTTGGTCGTTCATCGCACCTTCGGTTCGAGGAAATCTGTTCCACGTGAAACATCTGCGAGCCGAACGACTGAAAGACCGTCGTGCTGGGCGGGCAGGATGGGCTCAACGGGAGCATAACGCGCGAGCCTCGACACGACTCGATGACTGTCGGCAGAGTCGCGCTCTGACACCATGACTCAGCTACGGCCCGCCGAGCAGCTGCTCGAGCCGGGCAGCGACCGAACGATAACAAGAGACAGGGATCAAGTGCACACCTTGGAAGATCTTGAGGTCCTGGATCGCCAGCACCAGATCGCAAGCGGCCTCGATTCCCGCCTTCGGATCCCGATCCACTTGCTCGACGAGCTCACTGGGAATGTCTATGTCAGGAATCGTCCTGGCCAAGTTGCGCGCCATTGCGGAACTCGCCAAGACAATGACACCCGCATACACGGCCATCTGTGGTTGCTCTCGTTCGCTCCAGCGCAACAACGCTTCGGGCGAGAAGCCGACCTGCACGAACAGGAAGTCGGCTTCCCGTTTCCAATCAGGCAGCTCGCCGAAGCCGACGACCGCGCCCAGACGCAACTTCCTGGCCCCGGAGAATCCCGCAGTGCCTTCGAACATCCGGGCCTCGGCCAACATCGTCCGGACGGTGAGCTCGCTGGTGCGGCCGCCCGTTCGCGGTTCGTCGCCGCGGACCAGGAGGAACTGATCCACTCCGTACGCTGCGGCCGTCAGCAGATCCCGCTGGAACCCGAGCAGGTTGCGGTCTCTCGCATTCAAGCAGGCGATAGAGCGGCCGCCCATTGCCTCGACTTCGTGTGCGACCGCGACACTTGAGACCGTTGCTCGACCGATGTGGTTGTCCGGGATGAGAAATGTCCCGGCAATCGAGCTCAGGACTCCGATCTGGTGCCTGACGTGCTTGAGGTCCGGCCGAGTAGGGGGCTCGATCTCGCAGACAAGCTCGAAGCCCGGCGGTGCCATCGGGCCTACATTATCGAGGCGTGAACTTCGGCAGCGGCAATCAAGGAAAGAGCGGTCGCTTCGCTGGGATCCCCGGCCGGCGAGGGTAGCGTTCCGAACAGGGGCATACCTGTCGGAGCACGGCAAACCCGAATGTCTCCCGTAGTCCGAGCTCCGGTGCCAGTCCGAGCTTCGCACACCCCTCCACTGGCCACCGATCCGCTGTCGAGCTCATCTCCTTCATGCCGGCAGCGGCGCAGAGATCCTGGGCGGGGGGTTCGGATACCACCAGTCTGCCCCCGACCCGGAGGAGCGGTGCCGCGCACTCGGCTGTCACGGCGGGAGGACCGAAGCTTCTCGCCACAACCGCCGCGAAGCTTCCCCGGTAGTTATCGTCTCGCCCGAGCCGTTCGGCCCGAACATTGACGACTTCCACTCGCGCTGATAGCTGGAGCTCCTCAACGGCCCAGCGCAGGAAGTCGGCAGAACGTCGCGCCGAGTCGACCAGGACGAGACGAAGCTCCTGGTCTTCGACAGCAAGCACAAGGCCGGGCAGCCCGCCACCAGATCCGAGCTCGAGAACGGGGCCGTTCACGACTTCGAGCGAAAGAGCTCGCAGGAACCCCTCCGAATGCGCCCTTTGCACGGCGAAAGGCAGCTTGCCGATTAGTGACCGCCGTCGCGCCTCGGTGAGCACCTTCTCAAGGCGATCGTAAGCTCCCGACCACGCCATAAGTCAGATCTTTCCTTGGCCAAGATCCGGGTGCAGGCTCCATTCGTGCCGTTCAGCCCAGATCGGCAGCCTCGGAAGATCGGTCGCCATCCTCCTCCGTCGAGATGACGGAGGATTCCTGGGCCGAGGACGCCGAGGCTGGACGGATGATGACGTAGCGGCGCGGCTCTACCCCCTCAGAGGCGGTCTCCAACCCCTCAATGTCGTTGACCGTGTCGTGAACTACCTTCCGGTCTGATGGCGACATCGGCTCGAGTGCCTCGGAGACGCCGGTTCGTAGCACATCAGCAGCGGCCTCTCGCGCGAATTGGCGCAGCGCTGCAGCCCGGCGCTCACGGTAGCCACCGACGTCCACGACAATCCTGCTCGTGTGCTCCTCGGTGTGCCTTTGGACGACCGTCCTAGTCAACTCTTGCAAAGCCTCAACCGTCGCACCCCTCGGGCCGACCAAGAGCCCGAGGTTGTCCCCGTCCACGCTGATGTAGATGCCGTCATCATCGGTTCGACGCGCACTCGTTGTGGCGTCGAGCCCGAACCGGGCGACGATCTCCCTGACGAAGTCAGTTGCGAGCTCCTGCTGGGTCTCGATGCTCATCTGCGCCTCCTTAGACAATCCAGGGTCACGACCGGCTTCACTCGAAGCTTCCACGGCGATTCCCTCTGAGCTGCTAGCAAGTCGTCCCCGGCCTCCGCGTCTTCGCGAGCGCGAGCGTTGTCGAGCACCTGCTGTCGAAGTGCCACCGAGGTCGGCATTCGCACCCGCATCTTCCGCGTCTTGTTGCGCGGGCCGGGCACGTGGTGTTCGCGAACCGTTCTGACCGGACCCGTGACCCTGGCGGGTCCGGTCGCGGGTTGTTCCTGGAACAGAACCCGCGGTGGCCACGCGGTCCTCATCGCTCTCGACTCTCTCGGCCGACTTGCGGGCCGGGCTCTCGGGACGGCCGGCTTGTCGCCGGCGCCCGCGCTCGCCACCAACCGTGGCACCCTGCGGCCGGCGTGAGGGTCGTTTCGCCCGGGGCTGAACCGGGCGCACCCGCGCTCTGATCCTCGCACCAGTTCTCCGAAAACCGAACATCCCCGATTTCGGCTCTTCCACCACGACGATCTCAGCGTCCGTCTCGGCTACGCCTAGCTGGTCAAGTGCCGCCTCGACAGCTTCCTGCACTGTTCTACCGGTCATTTCGACCCATTCCACGGGCTATCGGCCCCTTCGCGGTCGCTTGTCCCTCGAACGAGGCTGTGACTTCGTCCCACCGCCTGAGCGGGCAGAACCGGATGCCCGCTGTTGATTCGGCTTCTTCGCGGCCGACCCACTCCTCGAGCCGTTCTGGTTCATCGGCGGCTTCGAGCCATTCGCCGTGCCGCGCTTGGATCCACTCGTCCCAACGGACCTTGGCCTCGGAGCGGACCTCTGGGTTTCCTCGATCGCCGGTCGGGACGAGCTGGCACCTCCGGCCGCGTCGCGCATCCGGGCGAGGAAACCTCCACCGCTTGCAGCGTCCCGAGGTCCTCCACCGGTCCTGCGAGGACCCCCGGCGTCGCCTGTGCCCACGCTGGGAACGGGTGTGTCCGCGTGCCTGCGTTTGGTGAGCTCTTCGATGGCGCCAACGATCGTCGGATCATGCTTGTACATCCACTCCTGCTGCGCGACACGGAACAGGCTCGAAACGATGAAGTAGACACCGACACCGGCAGGGAGCGCGATGTAGATCACGAGGAAGATGAGCGGCATGTACTTCTGCATCTGCTGCATCTGCTGGTTCGCAGCAGCGGCGGCGGGGTTACGCGTCGTGACCTGCCAGATCGACACGTACTGGAGGCCCACTGCTATCAGCACCAGCAACGCGTAGGGGATGACATCCACGACATGCGGCTGGTGCGTGCGAACCGAATCCGCGAGGTTTATGCCAAGGGCGTGCATCTGGCCATGGGCCGAGACGAGGTCGCGGTACATCCGGCTCGTCTTCGGGATGTTCTGCGGTGTCGCCACGACGCGCAGCTTGCCGTCGACGTAGATCTTCTGTCCCTTTGAGTTGAGCAGGTCCGCCGTCTTCGCGAGGCCCCGAACGACATCGTAGAGAACAATCAGGATCGGGAACTGGAGGAACATCGGCAGGCAGCCACCGGTCGGGTTCACTCCGTTCTCGCGATAAAGCGCCATCACCTCCTCGTTCATCTTCTGACGCAGTTCTTGACGCTCTGCCACGGGCATCCCGGGCTTTGCCTTGTAACGCGTCTGGATCTTCTTCATCTCCGGCGCCAGAAGCTGCATCCGCATCATGGAACGGGCGCTGGCTCGCGTCAGGGGGAAGACGACGATCATCACCACGATGGTCAGCAGAGCGATCGCTACCGCGTAATTGGGGACCAGGCCGTAGAAGAACGCGAGTACGTAGCCGATGAGAACAAAGATCGGGTGCAGGGCCGTTCCGAGGATGGAAGTGCCTGCTTTCGCCGTGTGTGTGGTAGCAGAGAGCATGTCGGGCCTCAGCTCGGAACCGGATCGAAGCCCCGGCTGCCGAACGGGCGACATCGGGCGACGCGCTTGATCGCCAACCAGGTTCCCCGAACAGGACCGTGCAGCTCGACGGCCTCTATGGCATAAGCCGAGCAGGAGGGAACATGGCGGCATGGCGACGGTCGGCCCGCGCGCAGTGCCTGGTAGGCGTGCAAGCACAGGAGCAGTGCCCTGGCGGACGCGGTCGGCTCAGACCTGACATTGGTCATCGAGCGCCCACCTGGCCCGCTCGCTGCATTGCTTCGATCACTCTTGCCCTCAGCTCCTGGAACGGAAGGTCGCGAACCTCATGGTCAATGCCCACGAGGTATGTCCCCGCAGGAATTGACGCCGTGACCTCAACCACGACTGCGCGCAACCGACGACGACAGCGATTGCGCTCGACTGCGGTTCCCACCTTACGGGGTACCGCGAATGCGACTCGCCGCGCCCCGTCAGTCTTCTGTGCTGGTACGAACTGTACCCTTACCGGACCCGACCGGACCCGTCGCTTCGAGCCACGCAGCTCAGCGAACGCCCTTCGGCCACGAACCGGGCGCGGGCGCGGCACATGAGGCTCTGCATCAAGAACTGGCAGTCCAGTGCCCATTGTCGTCGGGAGTCGAACCGGTGCCGCAGGGTCATTCAAGCCGACAGCCGGACACGTCCGCGGCGGCGGCGCGCCTTGATGACTGCACGGCCCGCGCGCGTGGACATCCGATGGCGAAAGCCGTGCCTTCTCGCTCTCTTGCGGGTGTTGGGTTGGAACGTCTGCTTCATCTCAGCCTCGATTCGTCGTTCCGGTGCCGCGCGTCTGGGAATGTCTCCAGACGCGGCGGTGGGCCAGTGAAGCACGTGTAGTCGCTCCGCCGACATGAGCACTGCAACTGGCGCGCGAAAACACAAGTCCACCAGACGGCAGGGACCGGCCCAGGCAATTTAGCGCACGATCCGCCTCGGGGCCAAGCAGCAGCCCTTCGGCAGGCACCGCACTGGCGTTGTACGATTCGGGCACACCCTGCGTGCTCGCCCCGCCGTCCACACCTGTGGATGCTGGTGTGGAGAACTTCTCGACCGGAGGGCCTCGAGCTGGTGACAGAAGCACAACAACTGTGGAATGACTGTTCGGACTCCCTGCGTTCGCAGGTGTCTGAGGCAACTTGGCGCGCGTGGTTCTCCGCGATCCGACCAGTGGCAGTCGCGAACGGAACCCTGGTCCTCGCCGTACCAAGTGGCGTTGTCCGTGACCGGCTGGAAGGTCGCTTCCATGGCCTTGTCCATGATGCCCTTCTCGACACCTCGGGCAAGGAAGTCCAATTCCGTTTCGACGTGCAGATCGACGACCCTGGGCCAGAAGAGCTCGTGCTGAGCAAGGATGAAGCTCTGCACAATCCAGTCGAGCCGGCACCCTCCAGCCCTGTGGCACACAACGGACAGGCTGTCCCGGCGCGGGTCAGACACGCGTCAGCTGCTGATGACGTTCCGCTCAACCCGAAGTACACCTTCGACACCTTTGTCACCGGGCCTTCTAATCGTTTCGCACATGCCGCCGCGCTGTCGGTGGCCGAAGCACCTGCTCGCTCGTACAACCCCCTGTTCGTGTACGGAGCCGCGGGTTTGGGCAAGACACACCTGCTGCAGGCTGTAGGCAACTATGTACGCGAGAACTTTGCGAGGATGAGGGTCCGTTACGTGTCGACTGAGACCTTCATGAACGAGTTCGTGGAAACACTTCGCGCCAAGGACGACATGGGGGCCTTCCGCAGGCGATATCGCGAATGCGACTTGCTGCTCATCGACGACGTCCAGTTCATGGACAAGAAGGAGTCACTGCAGGAGGAGCTCTTCCACACGTTCAATTCCTTGTACGGCTCTTCCAAGCAGATCGTTCTCACGTCCGATCGCGCACCGCGCGCGATCGCGACTTTGGAGGATCGTCTCCGCAGCAGGCTGTTGTCAGGCCTCACCACCGACATCCAACCACCTGAACTTGAGACGCGAATCGCGATCCTGCGTACCAAGGCCGAGCACGAGCACGCCGTCGTCGGTGACGACGTGCTCGACTTCATTGCTACCAAGGTCAAAGAGAACATTCGTGAGCTCGAAGGCGCGCTCATTCGCGTGACGGCCTACGCCAGTCTGAACCGCCAACTACTCACCCGTGAGCTCGCCGAGTCCGTCCTGGCGGACTTCGTCGGCTCCAGCCAGCCTCGCCAGATCACTGCCCACCAGATCATTGAGATCAGTGCTCGCCATTTCGGCTTCAGCATCGATGAGCTCATCGGCCCCAGCCGACGGCGTCCGCTCGTCATCGCTCGCCAGATCGCGATGTACCTGTTCCGAGAACTCACTGACTTCAGCTATCCCGCCATCGGACGGGAATTCAGCGACCGTGACCATACCACGGTAATCCACGCCGTCGAGAAGATCTCTGCACTCATGAAAGAGCGTCGACAAGTATATGACCAGGTCACCGAACTCAGCATTCAGATCAAGAACGGTTTATGATCTGTGGATAACGTCTTGAGAACAGTGGATTACGTGCTTGTTCCTCCCCAGGTGTCAACCGGCGCAGCCGACGACCTGTGTGATCGGAGGATAACCCTGCTGAGGCTAGGACCCTCCCGAGCAGGAGAAGACCTGCACTATCCACAATCCCCAGCCTCTACTACTCCTATTGTCTTTTATCCTAATTTGAAAGGAGTAGAGCCCTCGTGAAGTTTCGTGCCGATCGTGACACACTTCTCGAGACCCTCGTCACCGCGGCGAGGGCCACGAGTGCTCGTTCCGGACCCAGTTTCGGCATCGTAGGCTTACGGCTTGCCTTGCGCGGGCAGCAGTTGGACGTGTGCGGTTCGGATCCAGATCTCGTCATAGAGGCTCGTTGCGAGGTCCTGGGCGATACGGACGGGTCGGTGCTTGTGCCATCACGTCTGGCGGTCGACATCGTCCGATCATTCGAGCCGGGGGCCGTGACCGTGGTGGCGCGTGACGAGGAGGTTCAATTCTCTTCGGGAAGAGCCGAATTCCTGGTCAGGGTTGCGATTGGTGCAGAAATCACACGGCTCGGCGTACCGGAGCAAGAAGGAATCGAAATCCCCGGAGCCGTTTTTGCTGATGGCTTGCGACAGGTTGTCCGCGCGGCGCTGGTCGACGACTCACGGGCACCACAGCTCACCGGTGTGCTCATGGTTGCTACAGAAGGGGGCCTGAGACTTATCGCCACAGACTCCTATCGCCTCGCATTCCGCGATTTTACAGGAATGACGGCCATGGAACCTGGTCGTCAAGTTCTTGTCCCTGCGAAGGCGCTCGCAGAGGTTCAGCGACTGGCCACAAGCTCAAGACCAGATACAGACCGTACGATCGTCTTCCGTTACAGCGATCTTGACGCGGTTTTCGATCTCACCGACGTTCGCATCACCACGCGACTTCTTCGCGGTCAGTTCCCAGAAGTTGAGCGACTGATCCCCGCGTCTTACGCGTATCACTTGCACGTTGGACGAGACGACATGGAAGCGGCGTTGCGCAGGGTTCGCCTCGTCGTGAGAGACACGAAAGACGCCACGACGCCGGTACGGCTTGGCTTGCATGCAGGTGGCGTCGACCTTACTGTGCTCACGCCCGAGAGCGGCCGAGCCGAGGAGAGTGTCGAAGGTGAATTCGAGGGTGACGATCTCACCGTGGCTTTCAATCCAAGTTACTTGTTGGACGGCGTGGATGCAGTTCGATCCGACACTTTGATCTTGGAGGTAAACGATCCCGGCAAACCGGCTCTCGTGCGAGGCGAGGGTGAGGACGAATACCGTTATCTGCTTATGCCAGTGAAGGTGTCCTGAGCCGAGCTGGAAATCCGTATGGATGAGACGGTGATCGTACGGCTCGAGCTGCACGACTTTCGCAACTTTGATGTCGTCGATTTTTCCCCGTCACCGGACGGATTGACCGTTATTCAGGGAGAAAACGGCGCTGGAAAGTCGAGCCTGCTCGAGGCAATCGTCTACACCTCGACGCTTCAGTCATTTCGAGGAGCACCTCGTGAGGCGATCGTGCGGCAAGGTGCAGCTCAGGCCAACGTCCGCTGTGACGTCCTGGCAGGTAGGCGAAAGGTAGAGATCGAGATAGAGGTGTTGCCCGGCCGGCGCGACCGCGCTTGGCACAACGCACAAAGGGTGCCCGGCATACGCGGCCTTCTGGAAGTCCTTCGAACGACCCTCTTCACTCCGGACGATCTCGTGCTGGTAAAGGGTGCGCCGAGCGGACGTCGCGATTTTCTAGACGACGTGCTGGTCAAGTCACATCCACGACTCGGTGCTGATCGAGCGGCGCTGGACCGCGTGCTCCGGCACCGTAACGCGCTGCTGCGCCAGCTCGGCGGTCGTCTCGATTCAGAAGCCGCCGCGACGCTGGACATCTGGGACGATCGACTGGCTCAGATCGGTGAGCGTCTGGCTTGCTCGCGTGTTGAGCTAGTGGAGGATTTGTCGCCGTACGCCGGCGAAGCCTTTTCGATCCTCGCCGCCGACGCCGGCAGCTTCAAGATGCGTTATGTCCGTTCCTGGGATGGATCCTTGAGCGACGCACTCGCGTCAGCGCGCCAGGAAGACCTCCGACGAACGACGACGACCGTTGGTCCACAGCGCGACGAGGTCGAAATCGAAGCCGGCGGACTCGACGCGCGCACGCGCCTGTCACAAGGACGTCAACGATGCGTCGCCCTTTCCCTGCGCCTCGCGAGCCACCGCTTCATGACTACGATCACAGGCGCCGCGCCAGTGCTGCTTCTGGACGACGCCTTTTCCGAGCTGGACGAAGGGACCGCTCGGGCGCTCGTGGGCGAGTTGCCCGGCGGCCAGGCCCTCTTGACCACAGCCGGCGAGTTGCCGCCGGGAGCTGCGCCAAGACTCGTTGTCCGCCTGGTCGGCGGTAGGCTCGAGCAGTGAGGCGTCGTTGGACAGAGCCCGTTCGCGTGCATGACGGGGACAACACGGGCCGCCTCGAGGAACAGGATCCAGGTGCGGGTCCGGCCATGCCCATCGGCACCGCCCTTGACCGGTTACTGCGTCAGCGTGGCATGGAAGATGCCCTTGTGCTCGGGCGTGTCGCCAGCTGCTGGGAGGACGTGGTCGGTCCCGAAGTTGCGCGTCAGGTGCACCCGCAACTAGTTCGCGACGGCGAACTTCTCGTGTCGGTCGATCACCCTGCTTGGGCGACCGAGCTCGAGCTCGCAGGTTCCGCCGTGCTGAGCCGCCTCGCCGAACAACTCGGAGACATGGCTCCGCAACGCCTCAGCGTCCGTGTGGTGCCGGGCTCGCGCAGGTAGACTGTAGACATCGTCGGGAGTCGTACCCGCCTCCGTCAAGGGTCCATCTCCGGCCTGGCTCGCCCGCCATCGTTGGAAGGTCGCGCCTATGGGCTTGGACTGCGACAAGGGGGTTAGCACCGACCGACCTGATGACGCGGATTTCAAGAAGGAGCACGACAACGTGGTTTCAAAGCCGGTGACGCCCGCTTCGTACGAAGCGGAGGACATCACTGTGCTCGAGGGTTTGGAGCCTGTCCGACTGCGACCAGGCATGTTCATCGGCTCAACAGGACCCACCGGCCTTCACCATTTGGTCTGGGAAGTCGTCGACAACGCCGTCGACGAGGCGATGGCCGGGTACTGCACCCGCATCGAGGTGACGTTGCTCGCCAACGGTGGCTGCCGCGTGAGCGACAACGGGCGTGGCATCCCTGTAGAACCCATTCCGGGCTACCCGGACAAGACTGCGGCGGAGGTTGTGCTCACGGTCTTGCACGCGGGAGGCAAGTTTGGTGGCTCGAGCTACAAGGTCTCAGGCGGCCTCCACGGTGTCGGGGTGTCGGTCGTCAATGCCTTGTCAACGCGCCTCGTGCTCGAGATCGATCGGGGTGGCAACCGGCATCGAATGGAATTCGTCAACGGCGGCACGACGGAAGGCCCACTCGAGATTGTCGGATCCTCACCAAGAGGCCGGACAGGCACGTCGGTTACTTTCTGGCCGGATCCCACGGTCTTCGAAGAGACAGAGTTCAGGGCCCAAACCGTGCTCGAACGGTTGCAAGTCATGGCCTTTCTCAACAGGGGCCTCGAGATCCGGTTCAAAGATGAGCGCCCGGCGCACCAGGCCGAGGAGACCTATCGCTATACAGGCGGGATCGTCGACTACGTGAAGCACCTCAACACCTCCAAGGAGTCTCTGTTCCGGAAAGTGGCCGCCTTCCTCCAGGCGGAGACCGACCAAGAGGTAGAGGTCGCTTTGCAGTGGAACACCGGCTACTACGAGAGCATCTACTCGTACGCGAACGGCATCGCGACCGGTGAAGGCGGCATGCACGAAGAGGGCTTCAAGAAAGGTCTCACCAACGTCGTCAACAAGTACGCGCGGCAGCGCAACCTCGTGAAGGAATCCGGGGACAACCTCACCGGCGAGGACATCCGTGAAGGACTCACGGCGATCGTGTCAGTGAGGATGACCAATCCGCAGTTTGAAGGCCAAACCAAGGCCAAGCTGGGCAACGTGTCCATCCGGTCGCTGGTGGAGAAGGCCACGAACGAGAAGCTCGCCGAATGGCTCGAGGAAAACCCGAAAGAAGCGGGCCAAATCGTGCAGAAAGCGTTGCTTGCTCAGCGCTCGCGCGTGGCTGCGCGTCAAGCGCGGGACCTCACCAGGCGCAAGAACGCCTTGGACGGCGCGGGTCTTCCGGGCAAGCTCGTCGACTGTTCATCGCGCGACCCACGCGAGTCCGAACTGTTCATAGTCGAGGGTCTTTCAGCGCTCGGTACTGCGCAGGACGCGCGGAACCCCCGCACCCAGGCGATCTTGCCCATCAGGGGCAAGATACTGAACGTCGAAAAGGCCCGGGCCGACAAGATACTGAAGAACGCAGAGATCCAAGCACTGATCCTGGCAATCGGCGCCGGGGTGGCAGAGGACTTCGACCTTGTCAAGATCCGGTACCACAAGGTGATCCTGCTTGCTGACGCGGACGTCGACGGTTCGCACATACGAACTTTGTTGTTGACGTTCTTCATGCGCCAGATGAAGACCCTCATCGAGTCAGGCCATGTGTACGTTGCCCAGCCACCGCTGTACTCCACTCTGATCGGCAACACGAAGGTCTACCTGAAAGACGACATCGAACGGGCACGCTTTGTCGCCGAGCATCCGAATCACACAAAGGAGTTCCAGCGCCTGAAGGGACTCGGGGAGATGGACTTCACCGAGCTCCGGGACACTACGATCGACCCCGGTCTCCGGTCCCTCCTGCAAGTGACGATGGAGCAAGCGTCGATTGCGGACGACATTTGCTCGATCCTCATGGGCGACGACGTCGACGTGCGCCGCACTTACATCCAGACCCACGCGAAGGACGTTCGTTTCCTAGACATCTGATTCTCGGCGCCGCCAGATCAGCCGTGATCGGCAGGCGCTCCAACATCGAAACGAGTAGGGAAGGCAGTCCAGGTCATGGCACGAGGCAACGGGAGCAGTTCGGGCACATCGGACGTGCGCGCACCGGGGCACGACGGCGACGGCACGGTCATTGGTGCGATCGAGCCGATCGAGATCCAAGAGGAGATGGAGCGTTCCTTCCTCGAGTACTCGATGTCGGTCATCGTGTCGAGGGCACTTCCGGACGTGCGTGACGGCCTGAAACCGGTTCACCGCCGGATCCTCTACGGGATGTCGGACACCGGGCTGAGGCCGGACCGTCCGCACGCCAAGTGCGCCAAGGTAGTGGGCGACGTCATGGGTCGCTTCCATCCCCACGGCGACATGGCGATCTACGACGCCTTGGCACGAATGGCCCAGGATTTCAGCCTGCGGCATCCGCTCATCGACGGCCACGGGAACTTCGGTGCTCCGGGGCCGGAGGCCGGCCCCGCAGCGATGCGCTACACCGAGTGCCGGCTAGCCCCGCTCGCGCTCGCGCTGCTCGACGGTATCGACGAAGGGACCGTCGACTTCATCCCCAATTACGACGGCAACGAGGTTCAACCGGTCGTCCTGCCTGCCCGCTTTCCGAACCTCTTGGTCAACGGCTCCCAAGGCATCGCCGTTGGCATGGCGACCAACATTCCCCCCCACAACCTCGGTGAGATCATCGACGCGACATTGCACCTCCTCGAACACCCCGAGGCGACGCCGGACGAGTTGATGCGTTTTGTCAAGGGTCCCGACTTCCCGACCGGCGCACTGATCCTCGGCCGGGCGGGCATGCTTGATGCGTACAGAACAGGGCGAGGCTCGGTCAAGTTGCGCGCAGTAGCGGAGATCACCGAGTCCCGCTCGGGGGCTGACCAGATCATCGTGACCGAGATCCCGTACCAGAGCTCGGTCGCCGGCATCGAAATGAAGATTGCCGACGCCATCGAGTCCGGCGAGCTAACCGGCATCAGCAGCGTGCAGAACGACTCAGCCGGACGAGTCTCACGCCTCGTCATCACCTTGAAGCGGGATGCGAACGCCAACGTCGTGCTGAACAACCTTTACAAGCACACGCCGCTTCAGACGACCTTTGGTGTGCACGTGCTGGCCCTCGTAGACGGCGTGCCGCGCCTTCTCAATCTTGCTCAGGCTCTAACCGCCTACATCGCACACCAGGTGGAGGTTGTCACGAGGCGGTCGGAATTCCGCCTCCGCAAAGCACTCGCGCGGGCACACATCCTCGAGGGACTGCTTCGCGCCATAGACATGCTCGACGCGGTGATCGCGAGGATCCGTGCCTCCGAAGACCGCTCCGAAGCGCGGGCGAATCTCATGAGCGAGCCGTTCTCCTTCAGCGAGGAGCAGGCGAACCACATCTTGGATATGACCCTTGGCCGGCTGACGCGGCTTGGACGCAGCGAGCTCGAGACCGAGATGGCCCAGTTGAAGGAGACGATCCGGGAGCTCGAGGCGATTCTGAGTGACCCAGCTCGGCTTCGTGCGGTGATCTCGACCGAGCTCGAGTCTGTCAAGCGGCAGCACGCGGAGCCACGGCGGACTCGCGTTGTCCACGATCCCGGTGAGCTCTTTGTCGAGGACCTCATTGAGGACGAAGAGCTCGTTGTCACGCTCACTCGAGCGGGCTACATCAAGGCCGTCCAGGCTGATGCTTTCCGTGCTCAAGCACGAGGCGGCCGGGGAGTGCAAGGGACCAAGCTCAAGGAGGAGGACCTGATTGACCAGGTTCTTCACACGACGGCACACTCTCACCTCCTTTTGTTCTCCAACCGTGGAAAGGTGTACCGCCTGAGGGCGCACGAGGTCCCTGTGAAGGAGCGCAACGCTCGGGGAACGCCGATCGTCAACCTTTTGCCGCTCGAGCCGGCGGAAAGCATTCAGGCCATTGTCGAGACGCGGACATTCGATCCCGATGAGTACCTGCTCTTTGCGACCAAGACCGGCCAGGTGAAGAAGACTGCCTTTTCCGAATACGACAAGTCTCGGCGGGAAGGCTTCATCGCCATCAAGCTGAACGAGGGCGACGAGCTTGTGCGTGTTATCAGGACCGGAGGAGACGAAGATCTGCTGATGGTGTCCAAACATGGCACGGCCATTCGTTTCGCAGAGTCCGAGGTTCGTCCCATGGGGCGCAGCGCGGCCGGGGTCAGGGGGATGAGGTTGCGCGCGGGTGACGAGGTCGTGTCGTGCGATGTGGCTCGTGAAGGAGTGGACCTGCTCATCGTCACCGACGCTGGATATGGCAAGCGTACGAAGCTCGATCATTTCAACGCCCAGACCCGAGGCGGTCAGGGCGTCCGGGGTATCAAGCTCACCCAGCGCCGCGGAGCGGTCGTCTCGGCGCTCATGGCATCGCTCGAGGACGAGATCATCGTCGTCTCATCGGCTGGGGTCATGATACGCACTTCGGTGCGACAGATCGCAGCTCAAGGCCGCGACGCGACCGGGGTTCGAGTCATGAACCTCGACAACGGCCAGACAGTCGCCGCGGTAACGAAGGTTCCGCAGGAGACAGAAGCCACCGGTGCTCAGGCGAGGTTGCCGATTGTTTGAACAGCGGCGTCGATCGCCTTAGGGGCGGCCATGCGGTTGGTGTAGCGTGACCGTTTCGTCGGGGGCTATAGCTCAGCCGGTTAGAGCGCAGCACTGATAATGCTGAGGTCGCTGGTTCGATTCCAGCTAGCCCCACCGAGAGGTTCCTGGTCAGACGCGGTGTCGAAGCGGTGTGGCCGCCCGAACGTGCAGCACGTCGGCGACGACGTCAAGGCGGCGCGGGAGGCACGGCGCGGGAGGCACGAGAGGCCCGTCAGGTTGCCCACGCCGTGTGGTAGCACGCCTGTGGCCCATCGGGAACGTGGTGCAGCGGGTCCACCGCGGGCAGCACCGAGGCGCGAAGTCCTCTCCGCCCTCACCGTTCTCGGGTCGCTTCCCGGGTCTGAGCTTGCACAGCCTGGAACACGTGTCCCAGCTCAGTCTCGGTCCAGAAGCCGGCCAACGGTGTCACGTGGTGTCCACCAGCGGCATAGTCGGCAAGCCTTTGGCGGTCCTCTGGAATGAGCATGCCGATCACGTCATGGATGCTTTCAGGACCGACCGCGTGCAGCGCACGGTCTCCAGTGCCGCGGCGCGGGGGCAAGTGCGACGAGATCAGAACCAGAGGGTTCAGTCGCTTGGTTGCTGAGGCCAGAACGCTAACGCGGCCGAGACACTTCCACAGCGTGTCGGTCCGAACCAGCCCGGCACGCGTGGAAGTGAACGCGCCGGTCACGTCGAAGTACCAAAGCTTGCCGTCGGCATCATCGGCAACGACGCTGATTGTTACACCTAACCCGGGTAGTTTGCGGTTTCTGTGGCGGACCTTGAATCCTGCGTCGGTGAGGATGTCAAGGGCAAGGGCTTGAGCAGCCTTTCCCTCTTTGAAAGCTCGCGACTGGAAGTTGTCGTCGTCATTGCGAACGGGGACATGCACTTCATGAGACAGGGAACCCTGCGCGTTGCTGTTCAGCCGCGCCGCTGACAACTCTGCCACCCTCGTCTTGGCGAGGGCGACGTACTTAGGGTCGGTGTCGTACCCAGCGAATCTCCGACCTGTCTTCACGGCTGCAACCGCCGTGGTCCCAGATCCGAGAAAGGGATCGAGAACCAGGTCGTCTCTGAAGGTGTAGAGCTCGATCAGCCGCTGTGGCAATTCCACTGGGAACGGTGCTGGGTGGCCGACTCGTCGGGCCGACTCTGGCGGAATTCTCCAGAGATCGAGCGAAGCGTCCAGGAACTCATCGGTAGAGATCGAGGCTTCGTGTGGCAAACCCTGAGCGCGGCGGCGTTCGACGTTGACCGCTCTGTCGAATCGACCCTTCGACGCGATGACTATTCGTTCGGTCACATCCCGCAAGACCGGGTTAGTTGGCGAGCGGTATGAGCCCCACGCGCACGAACCAGACGCCCCTTCAGCCTTCGCCCAGACCACTTCGCCCCGAAGAAACAGCCCAAGGTCGTCATCGAGGATTCGAGCCACGTCACCGGCCAAGGATCGATACGGTTTCCGCCCGAGGTTGGCTACATTGACGGCAATGCGACCACCCGGCTCCAGGACCCGCACACACTCAGCAAAGACATCCCGCAACATCCTCAGATACTCTGCATAACTGGCTGGAATGGCCCCCTGGCCCAGAGCCTCTTCATACTCCTTGCCCGCGAAATACGGTGGCGAGGTAACAACGAGGGCGACTGAGTTGTCGGGTAGGTGCATCTCGCGCGCATCGCCACACACAAGCGGATCCTCGAGATCAACTAGTCCCGCTATCTCCTCGTCATCGGAGACCTGCTTGGGAGTGAATCTCGCATAGAAGGCCGACGCATCGTGAGTCTCCCGCCGCCCCACGCCAAAGATGCTGGTAGAGGTCCCACGCCCTTGGTGGCGGGTCACAGCGACTCTCCAGCGCAAATGTCCGCTCGCTTCGGCCATGGCTCGTGAGTCAGGGCGCTCGGTCTTCGGCTGCCCGGCCTGTCCGGGCGGAATGCCACAACATGCTCGGATCCCGTGCTCTGGGTGAATGGGAGCACACCGCCGGTCACAACTGAAAACTAGCCCATGGTTGTGTCACGTAGCACCAGCTGAGGTCGCTGGTTCGATTCCAGCTAGCCCATGAGAAAGATGCAGCCCAGGCAGGGTCGAGCGTGCCCGTTGGACTCAACCCCAATTCGCGTAGTCCCGCCTTTCCTCTATCGACAGGACTCGGCCCATCCCCTCGCCGCAGGGCGCTTTGTGCAAGCCGTCGATCGCGACCGCACCGAGGTCAAGGCCGATCACGTGGTCGCAGGCATGCAGCGCCTCGGCGACCACCTCCGCCAACACGGCCTTGGAAGTGATCGCCGAGCATTCCGATGAGCTGATGGCCGACCAGTACGTGATGGAGCTGCTAGCCGCTTGTCCCATCGGGGTCGACCACTTTCTCAGCCACAGCGCGACGCGGCGCGACGTTGGGCCTGCTGGCCATGCCGGCCTGTGCGGTCCGCTAGGCGTTCGACAGCTGGTAGACCGACGTCTGGCTGTAGGTTTGATCGGAGGTGAGCTCGGTCGAGGGGAAGCCCGGCTGGTTCGGGGAGTTCGGGAAGTGCTGGGTCTCCAGAGCGAACCCGTCGCTCTGCCGGTAGATGTGACCGCCCGCACCCACCAGCGCCCCGGTCAAGAAATTGCCGGAATAGAACTGGAGACCGGGCTGGGTCGTGTAGATGCTTAGCTCGCGCCCGCTCAAGGGGTCCCACGCGCGGGCCGCCAGGATCAACGACGACGGGCTTGTCTGGTTGAGGACCCAGTTCAGGTCATATCCCCGGCACGTGAGCAGCTGCTGGTTGTCTGCATCGCTGAACTGCGGCCCGCCGTTGATGTTCTGGCCGATCGCTGTCGGCCTCGTGAAGTCGAACGGCGTTCCCGCTACGGGCTCGATCACGCCGGTCGGGATCAGGGTCGAGTCGACCGGCGTAAAGCTGTTGGCGTTGATGTGCAGCATCTGGCCGTAGACCGTCCCCGAGGATTCACCCGCCAGGTTCCAGTAGGTGTGGTTGGTGAGGTTGACCACCGTGTCCGCAGTGGTCGTGGCGTGGAACGTGAGTGTCAGCCGGTTTTCGTTGTCAAGGGTGTAGCTCGCGACCGTGGTGAGTGTGCCCGGGAAGCCCATCTCGCCAGCCATGCTCACGCAGGTAAGCCGGAGTGAAACAGTATCGGGGCCCGACGAGGTTGCTGGCATCCAGACTCTCCGATCGAAACCGATCGTCCCGCCGTGCAACGTGTTCACGCCGTCGTTGACTGGTGCCTGGTACTTGACCCCGTCGAGCATGAACTCGCCAAGGGCGATCCGGTTGGCGTACCGGCCGATCAGCGCTCCGAAGTAGACACCGGCACCGGTCGTGTTGCCGGCGTACGCCGCTGGGTTGTAGGCCTCGTAGTCCGCCAACGTGGGGAAGCCCAGCGTGACGTCAGCGGAGCGACCCCGACGGTCGGGGAACGAGATCGATTGGATGATCCCGCCGTAGTTGAAGATCCTGACGACCATCTCGTTGCAGTTGGTCAGCGTATACAGGTTCACGCCCGGCATCTCGGCGGGCGCCGCGCTGATCGTCGGAGCGGAACAGGCGTGACCCGTCTGGTGAGTCAACTGCTCGCGCACGGTGGCTCTGGTCGGCGGGCGAAGACGGCCACCAATCCGATGCTCGCTGCACCCGCAAGTGCGATCATGCGATGTTTCATCTCTCTTCATGCTCCTCTGGTCAGACGGTTCGTTCGACTCGGGCGTCGGGCTCGCCGCTCGTTCCGCATGGGCCAGGCGACCATACACGGCCTGAGGTTCGTCGCGTCGCCCATGGCAACACGACCGAAGGGGCATTGTTACCCCCTTGGGTCACAAAGGACAGAGCGGAGACATCTCGGCGCGGCAGACCCAAGGCCATGGGTGCACGTCTAGGCAATGAGCTGTGACCTTCGAGGCTGGGTGAAGGAGTCTTGGGCGTGATCGCGCTCGTCGTTACGAGAAGGCCGAGTTCCAGGTCCGCACCCTCTGTCGGGCCTGCAGGGTCTCGACCTCCGGCTATCTGCGCGTTCACGGCTTGTGCGGCCGTTCTACCGACGCTGACGGTCTCCTGCAGATGCCGGACGAGCTCACCGATGCCGCGAGGGTCGACGGCGCTTCGGTAGTGACGACGCCCACGCGGGTGCGGCGGCTGCTTGTCGTCCCCGGCGTCACGACCACTGTCCTCTGCGCCTTCTTGTTTTCCCGGACCGAGTTCCTCGGCGCTCTCACGTTCACGACGAACGACTCGATCTATACGCTTCCTGTGGCGCTTGTGAACGTCGAGTCGAGCAACACCCACGGCCAGATCGACTTCGGGGTTCTCATCGCGGGGGCGGTAATCGCTATGATCACCTGCATCATCATCTACGCCGAACTCCATCGCTTCTACGTGCGAGGCCTCGTCTCCGGTGCCGTCAAGGGCTGAAGTACCACGCATGCGCACGGTCGATGGAGCACAGCGAAGGGCCACACCAAGCGATCCTGCCTACCAGCGGTCGGCCCGCGGCGATCCTGGCCCAGGGGCCGCCAATGACCTATCTAGAAGGACATCACGTGCGCGAGACCAATGAAACGCTCGAATGCTGGTTCTTGACCGGGAGCCAGGCACTCTACGGAGATGAGACGCTGCGCCAGGTGGCTCAGCAGTCCAGCGAGATCGTCGCGCTCTTGAATGCCGGGCCGGAGATCGGTGTCCGCCTGGTCTGGAAGCCCGTGCTCATCGGATCCGCGGAGATACGCCGAGCATGTATCGAGGCGAGCTCCACCGATGACTGCATCGGTGTCATCGCGTGGATGCACACCTTCTCGCCTGCAAAGGCGTGGATCGCCGGGCTCGACGTCTTGCGGAAGCCCTTGCTGCACTTTCACACCCAGGTGAACCTCTCGTTGCCCTGGGACGAGATCGACATGGACTTCATGAACCTCAACCAGGCGGCGCACGGCGATCGTGAGTTCGGCTACATCGAGACACGGATGGCACTGCGGCGAAAGACGGTAGCCGGCCATGCCAGTGACCCGGTGGTCCGCCAGCGGATCGGCTCCTGGGCGCGCGCCGCGACCGGCTGGCACGCGGCAGGCCAGCTCCGACTCGCCCGCTTCGGCGACAACATGCGCGATGTGGCCGTGACCGAGGGCGACAAGGTCGAGGCACAGATCCGACTCGGGATCTCCGTCAACACCTACGGCGTGAACGACCTGGTCGCCGCAGTGGAGGCCGCCTCTGCAGCGACCGTCGACGCGATCACTGCCGACTACGAGGCCAGCTACTCGGTCGTGCCCGAGCTCGCGACGGGTGGTGCCCGTCATGACTCGCTGGCCTACGCGGCCCGCATCGAGGCGGGCCTGCGATCTTTTCTCGAAGGCGGCAGGTTCACCGCCTTCACGACGAACTTCGAAGACCTCGGCGGACTGAGGCAGCTCCCCGGCATCGCCGTGCAGCGCCTGATGGCCGAGGGCTATGGATTCGGCGCCGAGGGCGACTGGAAGACTTCAGCGCTCGTGCGGATCCTCAAGGTCATGGGCGCAGGCCAGCCGGGCGGCACTTCGTTCATGGAGGACTACACCTACCATCTCGGTCCCGGAGAGCCGAAGATCCTCGGTGCGCACATGCTCGAGGTCTGCCCGAGCATCGCCACCGGGACACCGAGCTGCGAGATCCACCCGCTCAGCATCGGCAATCGCGAGGATCCGGTCCGGCTCGTGTTCGACGCCTTGCCGGGCAAGGGCTTCGTGGTCGGACTCTTGGACCTCGGCGACCGGTTCCGGCTCGTCGCGAACGAGATCGAGATCGTGCCCCCCGACGCGCCGCTGCCTAAGCTCCCCGTAGCCCGGGCGGTCTGGAAGCCCGCGCCGAGCTTTTCCACCTCGACAGAGTCGTGGCTGATGGCCGGTGGTCCGCACCACACCGTGTTGAGCACTGCAGTGGCCATAGAGACTCTCGAGGACTTCGCAGTGATCGCCGGCGTCGAGCTGGTCCGTATCGACGACACCACGACCACAGAGAGCTTCAAGCGCGAGCTCCGCTGGAACCAGGCGTACTACCGGCTCGCCCAGGGCCTGGCGCGCTGATGCAGGACACGGTGCGGCGGGACATCCGAAGCTCGGCCTGGACCTCGCAACCGGCACGTCAAGAGGTGGCAGCGTAGAACCACACGCAGCCCGCGTGGAGCCCGCTTTCAATGACACACCGCGGGAGCATCGCAAGAAGGAAGGGCTGTTCGACTCGACGCGGGGACTTCGTTCCGCCTAACTCCGATCGTCCTACGTCGGCAGTTGCCGTGCTCGGATGCCGGTCGGCCGTCATCTGACTGTTTCGAGGTCGTGGGCTTCGCGCCATGTCTCACGGTCGGCGGGCATGAGCCGGCCCTTGGTTCCCCCAACCCTCAGAAAGGGAATGTGTCGTTCGAACAGGAGGCTCCGGTCGTAACCCTTCGGGCAGCCGATGCACGCGCCGACCGCGCGAACATCAACGGGCGGGTGGCGTTTGTGTGAAGCGGGGGCCACGAATGCACCTGCAAGTGCACCTTCGGTGCTCCGCGCACGGGGCTCGGAAGGCGGTACCGCCCGCATTGTGCTCGGCTGGTGTTTGAGGTGCTCGTGGGGTCTTCGCGCCCTCGCCGATCACTCGCACCGCCCGCGCACCTGTCCGCGTCAGATGCCGCTCCATGTGGAGTTGCGGCAACAAGCGGCGCTCCCGTCCACGGTTGCATGCACGACGCCCATCGTCTGAGTGTCTACAGCGGCTCCCTAGCGCCCGAGTTCCTGGAGCGGCCTGCCTCAGGAGTTGACGGCCCGCTGCAGCTGAGAGCGGTAGTTGCTTACCATCAGCTCGGTCAGTTGTTCGAGCGAGGTGTCTTTCGTGAGCTGATCGATGGTGATGCGACCGTCTTGCATGACGTTAACCCGGTCGCAGAGCTCGAAGAGGTGAGCGAAGTTGTGGTCGATGATGATCATCGAGACGCTTCTGCTCGAGGCGAGCCCCCTCACGAGGTCGATGATGAGCCGTGACTCGCGTGCACCCATGGCGGCCAGCGGCTCGTCGAGCAGGAGGATGTCGGCATTTGACCTCGTCGCGCGCGCTACGGCAACCGCCTGCCTCTGGCCTCCCGAGAGCTGGCCCGCCTCGGTATTGATGTTTGGCACGTAGACGTTGATATCGTCGAGGTAGCGCCTGGTGAGTTCCCGCATCTTGCGCTTGTTGAGCAGCCGCAGACCCCCGAACTGGGTGATCTCGTGGTTGAGGAACAGGTTCTCGAAGACGGGCAGCTGGGGAATGAGCGCAAGGTCCTGGTAGACGGTCTCGATTCCATGCGCGCTGGCGTCCTCGACTGATCGGAAATGCACCTCGCGGCCCTTGACCAGGAGGTGACCGTCGTCGGGTGAAAAGAACCCGCTCAAGATCTTGACAAGAGTGCTCTTGCCCGCTCCGTTGTCCCCGACCAGACCGAGAACCTCGCCCGAATGCAGGTTGAGGTCGATACCGCGCAGTACCGAGAGCGGGCCGAAACTCTTCGTCACGCCTCGGGTTTCGAGCACCACTTCGGGGACGTTCGCAGTGCCCTCTCGGGATTCAGCCGCTTCGAGGGCGTCGTTCATCATCTCGTCCCTTCCCTCAGTCCGTTCGCGTGCGCGCGGCAAAGCGGTCGAGCCACCCGTTCAGGGCCATTGCGACGATCATCACGAGGCCGATGTAGACGAAGAAGTCGTTGGAACTGATCCCGATGATCGTGAGACCGGCCTCGAGCACCCCGATGAGAATGGCGCCGATGAACGCACCGATCACGGTGCCCCGGCCGCCGGTGAGGGCAGTCCCGCCGATGACACAGGCACCCACGGCGTAGAGGATGTAGTTGACGCCGGGATTGCCCGGGTCCATGCTGCCGTACTTGACTGCGTCGACAATCCCGACGACCGCGGCCAGGAACGAGCACAAGATGAAGCACAAGATCTTCACACGGCGGACCGGCACGCCGGCCTCGGCGGCGCCCAGCAGGTTGCCACCCGTCGCGATGACCCGCACGCCGAAGCGGCTCCTTCTGAAAACGAACTGGACGATCAAACAGAGAGCGGCCACCCAGATGATCTCCGACCATTGCCAGACGCCGATCACCTGGCCGAAGAAGCCCACATGCGGTATCACGTCCGTTGTCTGCGGCGGAAGCGCCCCTGGGATCGGCGACGCCTCAGCGTCGTTCGAGAAGATGAGAACCATGCCGTACAGGATGAAGTTCGTCGCCAAGGTCCCGACGAACGACGGCACATTCAACAACACCGTGATCAGGCCGTTGATCGCCCCGATCCCGAGGGCGACGATCAGCGCGATGACGATGGCCCATCCCACGGGAAGCCCGAGCTGCCACAGCCAGTACATGACCCAGGGCGTAAACAGGAAGACCTGACCCGCGGAGAGATCGATCTCCCCCAGGACAAGCACGAGCACCTCGCCGACGGCGAGCGCTGCGATCGGCCCTGCGTAGCCGGCGGCGGAATTCAGGCTGAGAGAGGTGACGAACTCCGGCGAGTCGATAGAGAAGAAGATGAACAGGCCGACAAGGATGATGAACGGCGTGGTCTCGCGCTGAGCGACGAAGAAACGCCACAAGTAGCGGCGCAGGCCACCTGATGGTAGCCCGGCCGAGCTCTGGGGCTCGGCCGGGCTCGTTACAATATCGGCCACTTTGGAAGTGACCTCCGATTGCTCTTCTTACCGCCGATTAGTACGGGATTGGCACGGGAGGCTTGGACACCGTTTCCTTTGGAGACGTGCCTTCCCACCGACTGACCCCCAGGTACGGCCCAACGGTCGCCTTGACGACGATGGCGATGCCAGTGTCGGTGTCCGTCGGCTTCATCAGCCCACCCGAGATGTTGTAGAGGAACAATTGCATAAGCGTGTCGAAGCCTTGCAGGTAGGCCTGCTGGTCGACCGTCTGGAGGAGCTTCCCGGCCGCAATGGCGTCCACCACCGGAACACCGGTGTCCCAGCCGGAGCCGCCCACCTTGCCCTTCAGGTGGTTGTTCACGATGAACGTGGCCACAGCGTTGCTGTCGCCGCTGTCGACGGCCATCATGAACTTCACGTCCTTGTTGTCCGTGTACCACGCCTCGATCTTGTTGTACTCGGGCGAGCCTTCCGTGGGCGAAGTCGCGACTTCGATGAAGTCGATCCCCGCCTTCTTGAAGACTGGCTTGGCACCGTCGATCCGCGTCTGGATGTTGAGAGTACCGGGAGTGGCGATGACCCCGGCGACTTTGGAGCCACTGCTCAGGTGCGGCACGCCGTGCTCCAGGATGTGCGTCGCAACCGCGGCTCCGGCTGTCACGTTCGACTGGCCGACGTAGGCCATCCTGTTGTTGACAAAGCCCGTTCCCACGTCCGCGTTGTAGGCAATCACAGGAATGCCGTGATCGAGCGCGGTGTCCGTCGGCGTGTTGAAAGCCGTGTTGTCGATTAGCGGCACGCCGATGCCGTTGCACTTCGAGGCGATCGCGCTGTTCATGGCCGAGACCATCTCGGTGACATTCGAGGTCTCCGATCCGACCCAGCTGAAAGTGCAGCCTGTGAGGGCACAGAAGTCCTGGCAGCCGTAGATCGTCGCAGTGAAGAACGAGTTCGTGGTGACGTGGTTGTCCATCACGAAGTGGTACTTCGGGTGCTTCGCGAAGAACGGATTGTCGCTGTGGCGCGCGTATGTCTGCGCACCGGCTCCCTGCTCACCCAGGATTTCGGCAACGCCTCCGAGCAGCGGCAATGAGGCCACGGCGCCCGCGTTGCGCAGGAAGCGCCGTCTCGACATCTCACGCTGTGCACTGGTGATTTCGTCATGTCCTTCTGCTGTCATGCTGCCCTCCTGTTTCTTGTCCCTGAGATCATCCGTGCCATCGCGCGGACGGGGCCTGCATCCAAATTACTGCTGTCAAAACTGGAAACCTAACAGCAACATTCCCCATTCGCAAGCACAACGAACCCCCCGAGTTCGCGCTGGCCGAGCGATCCCGACCGTGGCTCGTGCGGTGCGCAATGCGGGGCCGAGTCGTCGAGGGTGCCCCCCCGACGACTTGATGCCGATGATCCGGTGAAGGCCCAGTTCAGGGCTGTGAACCGCAGTTGCGCAAACTCGTGCGCCCGCGGCCGGCACGCCTGGGGCATCGAAGCCATCACATGACCAGCACGGCGCGCGCCCGAAGGTTGTCGGCCTTGAGGCGAGCGAGCGCGGTTGGCGCGTCCTCGAGGGCGAAGGCCTCGTAGTGAACCCGAAGCTTGCCAGCTTCGGCGAGGTGCAGGACCTCGTGCATCTGATGGCGCGGGCCGAGGGCGGTGCTGACGAGGCGCTTTTCGTCGAAGGTCCACTCGCCGACCTGGGCGCTGACGCCGAGCACCGCGATGCCACCGGGTTTGAGCACTCTCACGGCCTGTTGAACGACGGCGTCGGAGGGGGCGAAGACGATTGCTGCGTCGGCGCCGCCTCGTGCGGCGAGGACCTCTTCGAGGTTCTCGATGGAAGCGTCGATGACATGCTGCGCACCGAGCTGCTCCGCGAGCTCGAGGTGCTGGCCCGCTCGATCGATGGCGGTGACCTCCGCGCCGGTGAGCAAGGCGAGCTGAACGACGAGGTGTCCGACGCCGCCTACACCGAAAACGGCGACCTCCGCTCCGGGTGAGAGCCCGGCCTTGGCGACAGCGCCGTAGGCGGCGAGGCCGGGACAGAACAACGGCGCCGCCTCGGCATCGCCGAGGTTTTCTGGCACCGGGTAGACGTGCTCGGCTGTCGCGAGCATGTACTCGGCAAATCCACCGTCGATCGTCTCGCCGGCCATCTCCTTATTGGCGCAGAGGTTCTCGCGCGCGGTGAGGCAGTAGGCGCAGCGTCCGCAACAGGACCACAGTGGCTGCACTCCGACGCGCCGGCCGGGTGCGAGTCCCTGGACGCCCGGGCCGAGTTCGACGATCGAGCCGACGATCTCGTGGCCGGGGACGATGGGGAGTATGGCAGGCACGCCGCGGCCCGCCCACTCGCCCTCGATCATGTGCAGCTGCGAGCGACAGACGCCACAGGCATGGACCCGGATCACGATCTGGCCGAAGCCCGGGGTCGGCTCGGCGCGTTCACGCAGCTGGAGAGGCGAACGCTCGAGTGGTGCCAGCGACTCCAGGACCATCGCCTTCATTTCGTTCTCGCCCTCACGTCGTCCTCCTGATCGAAGTGTGCCTCATCGGCGCACCTTGGTGCTGGCTCTGTCACCCCGCCCGGGAGTGCGTGAGACGGCACTCAGGCGACCCGCGACGCCCCGTCGCAGGCGACGATTTCGGTTATCTCCGGCGCGCCGTAACCCCGGGCGGCGAAGGCGTCCGCCACGGCCATCGTGACTGCTTGAACAGCAGCAAGCTCGAGGAGCACGACCGCGGAGCCCCCAAAGCCGCCTCCCGTCATCCGAGCGCCGCATGCGCCGCTGGCAACGGCGACCTCGACGATGGTGTCCAGCTCGGCGCAGGAGACCTCGAAGTCGTCGCGCAGTGACCGGTGTCCCGCAGTGAGCACGGGGCCGACCTCGGCGAGCCGCCCGGACTCAAGGAGCCCGACCACCTTGAGCACGCGGCCTTGCTCGCTGATCACATGACGGGCCCGGCGCCTCACGACGACATCGGCGATCCGGGCGAGGAAGGCATCCATCTTCTCTGGCTCGATGTCACGCAGCGCGGCCACACCGAGCTCCTTAGCGGCCCGCTGGCAGTCGCGGCGGCGACTTGCGTACGCCGAGTCACCGAGGGCGTGTTTCACCCCGGTGTTCACGACGAGCAGCGTCAAACCGGCGGGCTCGAGGTCAAGGGGCACCTGGCGGACCTCGAGGGTGCGCGTGTCGAGGAACAGGGCATGGCCAGCCCGGCAACGCAACGAGGCCGTCTGGTCCATGATGCCGGTCGGCACGCCCACGTACTCGTTCTCGGCCCGCTGGGCGACTCGCACCAGCTCTTGCAGCGACAGCCGTAGGCCGTAGAGGTCGTGGAGCGCCAGCGCGACGGAACACTCGAGCGCCGCGGATGAAGAGAGACCGGCCCCGATCGGCACATCACTGTCGATGTAGATCTCGACGCCGCCAATGTTCTCACCGGCTTCGCGCAGCGCCCAGACGACGCCTAGGACATATGACGCCCACCCGCTCGTCGTCGCCGGTCTCAGCTGGCCAAGCGCGGCGTCGACGACCGAGAACCTGCCACCCTCCAAGCGCTGGGCGGAGGCGACTCTCACGAGGTCGTCGTCGCGCCGGGCGACGCAGGCCTGGGTGGCAAAGGGCAAAGCGAGTGGCAGCACGAAGCCGTCGTTGTAGTCCGTGAACTCACCGATCAGGTTCACTCGTCCGGGAGCCGACCAGATCCCCTCTGGCGGCCGGCCAAAGGCGTGGCGAAAGCCCTCGTCGGACGCCTCAGGAGTGCTCATTGTTGCTGTCTTTGGACAAGGTGCCAGCTGTCAGCGACTATCCTGTCGAGCTCCGGCCTACTCGGAACCCAGCCGAGCTCCCGGCGGGCTCGCTGTGATGAGGCGACGAGCACTGCGGGATCACCCGCGCGTCGGCTGCCGACATGCTCGGCCAGCCTCATTCCGGTCACCCGGCGGGCAGCGGCGATCACCTGGCGGACCGAGAAGCCCTCGCCGTTGCCGAGGTTGTAGACCCGCCACGTGCCCGGTGAGGCCGCGCCGAGCGCCAACAGGTGGGCATCCGCGATGTCGACGACGTGGATGTAGTCGCGTATGCAGGTCCCGTCCGGCGTCGGGTAGTCGTCGCCGAAGACGGCAATGGGCTTGCCTTCGAGGGCAGCCCGCAGGGTCAGCGGGATGAGGTGGGTCTCGGGATCGTGCCGCTCACCAAGGGTTCCGTACGAACCGGCGACGTTGAAGTAACGCAGGCTCACCGCAGCGATACCGTGCCGGGCGGCCTCCTCGTCGAGCATTTGATCAACGGTGGCCTTCGAGGCGCCGTAGGGATTGAGTGGCTCGGTCGGCGCGTCCTCCTCGATCGGCACCCGGGCCGGTTCGCCGTAGACGGCCGCCGAGGAGGAAAAGACGATCTTGCAGATCCCGGCCGCCAGTAGGGCCTCGAGAAGGTGGCGTGTCCCGGCGACATTGTTCGTCTCGTACTTCTGCGGATCAGCGATCGACTCGGCGACCAGCGATGAGGCCGCCAGGTGAACAACGCCGTCGAAAGTCTGCCGAACGAGAGTGCTCGAAGCCTGCTGCACCATGCCGAGCTCGAACCGGGCGCCGTCGGGGACGGCGTCACGATGCCCCGTTGAGAGGTCGTCGATCACCGTGACGTCGTGACCCGCCTCGAGGAGCCTGGCCGCGACGACGCTGCCGATATAGCCGGCACCGCCAGTGACGAGCACGTTCATCTGGACAACTCGAAGTAGACGAGGCGCCGCCCGTCGACGGGACGGGTCATGGTCCTTCTCAACGGCTGCGCGTTGGCGAGGAGGCGCCGGTTCGCGTTGCCCGCACGGCGTCGATACTAGACTCAGCATTCCCGTGACTGCACGCCGCAAGCACGTCCGTGTGCCGCCCGCGTTCCTCCTTCCCGACGATGAGGATGCTCGTCTCATCGGTACATGGGCTAACCGTGGTCGTGTCGATGCCCGGCGTGTCGCGAGGGATCAAAGTAGTTACCCACAGCGTTTCCCCACATCCTGTCCGGCGAGCCCTGGCGAAGGTCGCAAGGCCCTGCGCCTTCGGAGCTGTTCGTCGGGTTGTGCTCGCAGGCTCGGTGCCGTCCGAACAGCTCACAGGCAGGAGGAGCCGCGGTGACGCGAGAGGTGTCCGGTCGTCTTCTCGTCGGGATGATTGCGGTCGCAGCGATCGCTTGTCCGGCGGTCGCCGAAGCGCAGAGCCCGGTTGCGGCTGCGTCGGGCACTGGCGCTGCGGCCCCCTGGTCATGGGGAGGAGCGATTGACCGCTTCGCAGCAGTGCCGACCGCCATCTCGTGTCCCGCGGCGAGTTTCTGCGCTGTTGTGGACTTGGACGGCACCGCTCTTGGCTACAACGGCAGGGCGTGGTCGTTCCCCTACGGCATTGACCCGGAAGGGGGCGGGCTCACCTCCGTGTCCTGTCCGAAGGCGAGCTTCTGCGCCGCGGTGGACGAGAACGACAGCGCTCTCACCTATGACGGGAGCTCGTGGTCGAAGCCGGTCAAGATCGATTCGAGCGGATTCCGCCTGGTCTCCGTATCTTGCGCGTCAGCGACGTTCTGCGTCGCGGTGGACTCGGGAGGTTTCGCCGTCACCTACAACGGCACGTCGTGGAGTCCCCGTTACATAGACGGCGAACAAATCGAACAGGGCCTGGACACTGTGTCGTGCCCCACGGTTAACTTCTGTGCCGCGGTGGACGTGAATGGCAACGTTCTCACCTACAAGACCCGCTCTTGGTCGTCGTCGGCCGTGCCGATCGACCCGAGCGGGTACTACGTGAGCGCGATCTCCTGCCCGACATCGAAGTTCTGCGCCGCAGTGGATGAAGGCGGGAGCGCCTTCACTTACCACTCCGGATCGTGGTCGTCGCCGGCCAGATCCATCGACCCGAGCGGCGGCGGGCTTGCGTCCCTGTCCTGCCCGACATCGAAGTTCTGCACCGCAGCGGACAACAGCGGCAACGTCCTCACCTACAACGGCACGAGGTGGTCGTCCCCCCAGAGCATTGACCCCGACGGAGGCGGCCTCACCTCCGTAGCCTGCCCTGCTGCGAGCCTCTGCGTAGCGGTGGACAAGAGCGGCAACGTCCTCACTTACAACGGCACGAGGTGGTCGTCCCCCCGGAGCATTGACCCCGACGGAGGCGGCCTCACCTTCGTAGCCTGTCCTAGCGCGCGCTTCTGCGTGGCGGTGGACAAGAGGGGCAACGTCCTCGCCTACAACGCCACGAGGTGGTCGTTGCCGCGCAGCATCGACCCGAGTGGAGGCGGGCTCACCTCGGTGTCCTGCCCCACGGCGAGCGTCTGCGTATCCGTGGACAAACGCGGCAACGTCCTCACCTACAAGAACAGCTCCTGGTCGAAACCGGTCAGCGTCGACCCGAGGGGCGGCGGGCTCGCGTCCGTGTCCTGCCCCACGACGAGCGTGTGCGCAGCGGTGGACGACAAGGGCAACGCCCTGACTTACAACGGAACGAGGTGGTCGTCCCCCCACAGCATCGACCCGAGTGGAGGCGGGCTCGCCTCCGTGTCCTGCCCCACGGCGAGCGTGTGCGCAGCGGTGGACGACAAGGGCAACGCCCTGACTTACAACGGAACAAGGTGGTCGTCCCCCCACAGCATCGACCCGAGGGGCGGCGGGCTCGCCTCCGTGTCCTGCCCCACGGCGAGCGTCTGTGTGACGGCGGACCTCGGGGGCAACGCCCTGACTTACAACGGCACGAGGTGGTCGTCCCCCCACAGCATCGACCCGAGGGGCGGCGGGCTCGCCTCCGTGTCCTGCCCCACGGCGAGCTTTTGCGCCGCAGTGGACCTCGGGGGCAACGCCCTCACCTACGACAACAGCTCGTGGTCGTTGCCTGACAGCATCGACCCGGGTTTCTCCCTCGAATCAGTCTCGTGTCCGTCGGCGAGCACGTGCACCGCGGTGGACGGCACCTCTATGTTCCGGTGGATGCCGTCCTCGGCGACCAGCATCACCTCGGTTACCCCCAACCTGGTCCTCGGTCAGCCGGTCACCGTCCGAGTGCAGGTCAGCGGGCTGACCACCACTGTGGGGTCTCCGACTCCGATCGGGAAGGTCACCGTCACCGATGGAAGAAGACACTGCCTCGCGGCGCTCGGCGGCTCTCATGGAGTAGCGACCGGCAGCTGCTCGATCACCGAGAAGGCGGCCGGCAGGTATTCGCTGAAGGCGAGCTATCCGGGCGACACGACCTTCCGTTCCAGCTCAACGCCCCAGTCCACCCCGTTCACGATTGGAAAGGCCACCTCCAAGACCTCACTGAAGCTGTCGTCGACGACGGTGACCTATGGACAGGAGCAGACCGAACGCCTGTCTGTCACCGTTTCCCCTCAATTTCCCGGCTTGTCGCCGACCGGGACGGTCGCGATCAGGGAGTCCACGACCGCCCTGTGCACGATCACGCTGTCGTTGGGCAGGGGATCATGCAGACTGTCTGCCAACGAGCTCAAGGCAGGCCTGTATCACCTCGTCGCCACCTACGACGGCAACGGCAACTTCCGCGGTTCGGCTTCGGTCAAGAAGATCCTCAATGTGGTCATATAGCGACACCTTCCCGGACCGCCTCCGTGAGGTCGGGTGATTCTCGCCTTCCCGCCGTCCGCGTGTTCCGGCGATCATCGCAGCGCCATCGTCAGCTCTCAGTTGAGCCGGTCGATACTCACGAACGTCCTGAGCTCCCGAACCGCAGGTCTAAAGGGCCAGAGCTACGCTGCACTCGTGACGCCCGAGAAGTGTCGCCACCGCTGCGTGCCCGAGCCTGAAGGTGGGGTCGACGCCGCGTGAAGGTCGGCGTCGTCTTCCCGCAGACCGAGATCGGGGCGGACCCCGGGGCGATTCGCAGCTACGTCGAGGCCGTGTCGCAGCTCGGTTACCAGCACATCCTCGTGTACGACCATGTGCTTGGCGCCGACACGGCGGTGCACACCGGCTGGCGTGGTCCTTACAACCTGCAGAGCGCATTTCACGAGCCGTTCGTCCTCTACGGCTATCTGGCGGCCATCTCGCGTCTCGAGCTCGTTACCGGGATCGTGATCCTCCCCCAGCGTCAGACCGTGCTCGTCGCCAAGCAAGCGGCAGAGGTCGACCTCCTCTCGCAGGGTCGTTTCCGTCTCGGCGTCGGGCTCGGGTGGAACGCCGTGGAGTACGAGGCGCTCGGCAAGGACTTCTCGAACCGAGGTCAGCGAATCGTGGAGCAGGTCAAGCTCATGCGCCGGCTGTGGACGGAGGAGTCGGTGAGTTTCGAGGGCCAATTCGAGACGGTGACCGGCGCCGGCCTTGCACCTTTACCTGTACAGCGGCCAATCCCCATCTGGTTCGGGGCCATGGCCATCCCGGCGCTGCGACGCGCCGGTCAGTTGGCAGATGGCTGGTTTCCCCAAGTGGTCCCCGGACCGCAGCTCGACGAGGCACTCGCCATCGTCGAAGGGGCAGCCCTCGATGCCGGGCGCGACCCCGCAACGATCGGGATGGAGGGGCGCGTCAACGCAGGCAGTCGTGATCTCGGTCACCTGGTGCAGCAGGCTGGGTCGTGGCGCAATGCCCGCGCGAGCCACCTTTCGCTCAACACCATGGGCGGCGGCCTGGGGGGTGTAGACGACCACATTGCGGTTCTCACCGAGGCCGCCGAGGTGCTGTTCCACACGTGAATGCAGGTGACGGGCGGGCCGGTTCTACAGCACGGCGCACCCAAGACGCGCTCCGCGTGACACCGACCGTGTTCAATTTGGGTATCGCCGTTGTCACGGGTTAAGCTGAGCAATCTCATCGAAGTTGTAGAATGACCAACCCGTACAGCACGACCGAGCACAGTTACGAAGGAAGTGGGACGTGGCAGACCGGGGAGACGCAGGAGACCGGGCGACCATGAACGGGTATCGGCGGCGCTACACCCGGCGCGAGATTCTCCGCTTCGGTGTCATCGGTTCAGGCGTGCTCGGCGCGGGCCCGCTGCTGGCCGCGTGCAGCTCGACTACGTCCTCGCCGACCACGTCCAGCGCGGTGGGCGTCGGCAAGCACAGGCGCGGCGGTACGTTGAACTTTGGCCGTGACACAGGTCCGACTCAACTGGACCCGGCGAACTCCATCGTCGCTGGTGACGTCTACACGCTCGACAAGATCTTCGAGCCGCTGTACGTAACGGGCCCCTCGGGGACGCTCACGCCGTGGCTCGCTCGGGGCCACACAATGAGCTCGGATGGGAAGACGTGGACCTTCGCGCTCCGGCCGGGCGTGAGGTTCTCCGACGGCCGGCCCGTGACCGCAGAGGACGTCGTGTTCTCGATCCACCGCGCCGCCACGGATGCAGCCGGGCCACTCAGCTTCTTGGACTCTGCGGTCAAGTCACTCAAAGCCACCGACTCGAGTACCGTCAGATTCCAGCTGTCCCAGTCGTGGGCCCCCTTCTTGTCGGACATCTCGGTCTTCGCCAACTCGATCCTGCCGAAGGACTTCGGGGGCAAGAGCGAATCCGCCTTCTTTGCCAACCCGATCGGCACTGGGCCCTTCGTGCTCAAGTCATTCGAGAAGGGCGCCGGCGTCGTGCTGGCGAGAAACAAGAACTACTGGCAACCCGGCAAGCCGTACCTCGACGAGGTCAACTTCAGCTACATCCCCGAGGACGACCCGCGCGTCGCGCAGCTCAAGGGGGGCGAGGTCGACGTGATCTCGGCGGTCCCGCCCGCCATGGTCTCCTCGTTGAAGACGGACTCGTCGGTTGTTCTCAAGGAGTTCGGCTCCTGGGCCGTCGACCTGCTCTTGTTCAACGAGAGCGTGCCTCAGTACAAGGACCGCCACGTTCGCCGGGCGATCAACCACGCCATCAACATCCCGCTGCTCGCCAAGGTGACAACCTTTGGGACCGCCGAGCCCGGGAATTCCTTCTTCCCGCCAAGCCTGCAGTACTACAAGAAGGTCCCGACGCTCGGCCATGACCTTGCTGCAGCGAAGGCCGAGCTCGCCAGGTCGGCCTACCCGCGCGGCTTTTCGACCTCGATCCTCGTGCCGAGCGGCAACACCCAGTACGTCGACGCAGCGACTGTCATCCAGTCGGAGCTCGAGCCGCTCAACATCGACGTCTCGATCAGGTCGCTCGACGACGCCGCCTACACCAAGGCGTTCACCAGCTTCAACTACGAGGCGATGATCAACTTCGCCGTCAACGACATCAGCGACCCCGCTGAGATGGCGTCGTTTCAGGTCGATGTCGAGAACGGTGGCTCGCACTCGTTTTGGACCTACTACGACGACCCGACGGCGATCGCTCTCGTTCGCGAGGCCGAGGCCGAGCTCGAGAGCGCGAGACGCGCCGCGCTCTACGCCCAGATCCAGGCGATCGTCGCGCAGGACGCCCCGTATATCGCGCTCGACTACCCACCTAACATCTATGCCTGGTTGCCGAAGTTGCACGGATTCGCGGTGAACCCAGGTGGTGCATACCGCCTGGAGGATGTCTGGTTGAGCTAGGCCAGACGGCCGAGCCGAGCAAGACGACTGATCAGTAGGGTTGTTCCACAGGTTCTTGCATGAGCACTGACTTTGCTCCAGCAAGGTGCGATGGAGTCGAGCACGCAAGGACGTGAGCACGACCGCCCGCGATGAGACGCTCGCTCCAACCCTGTCGCCATGAGAGATCGCACCCGGGCCCGCTCTCTGCGTTTCACATCCAGCCTCGTTCCCGGTGGCGTTGCCAAGATGACTCGCCGAGCCCCATATGCAACTCGATCGTCTTGTTCTCGGTCCGTTCCTCGGCTCAGACCAGGGCGGCTGCGGTGAATTACGATCGGCACGGACGACGAAGCGCGCCAAGGCCAAAGGGAGACTGATGAACCGATCGAGACTTCGTGGCACCGCAGTGATCCTTGCCATCACCGCCGTCATCTCAGGCGCAACAGCTGTCATCGCGACCGGGGCGGCCAACAAGTCGGCAGGGAGGGCTGCCATGGTCGTTGGCAGGGCCGCCCTGGCTCCCTCCATCCCGGCGAACGCCGTCATCGTCCGCCCTGGAGCAGTTCACGTTGGTGTGGCCTTGTCGAGCCCGCCCACCACCTCCACGTGTGAGAAGAGACTGCGGATCGCCTGCTACGAGCCTGCTCAGATTCAGAAGGCCTACAACCTATGGCCGTTGTTCAAGAAGGGCGTTGATGGCAGCGGACAGACGATCGTCATCGTCGACTCCTTCGGCTCGCCCACGATCGCACACGACCTGACCGTCTTCGACAGGACCTTCAAGCTGGCTGCCCCCCCTTCCTTGGAGGTGATCCAGCCTGCCGGGAGGGTCCCGTCCTACACGGAGTCCAGCGACCGCGAGGGCTGGGCCGGCGAGACAACCCTCGACGTCGAGTACGCACATGTCATGGCGCCGGGCGCGAATATTCTCCTGGTTGAGACTCCGACTTCGGAAGACGAAGGAACGAGCGGATTTCCCCAGATTGTCGCGGCGGAGCTGTACGTCATCAACCACCATCTGGGCGGGGTCATCAGCCAGAGCTTCAGCGCCACCGAACAGACCTTCCCCACGGCGCAGGCACTGCTGGCGCTGCGGAATGCGTACCTCGATGCCGCCGAGCCCACCAACAACGTGACCGTACTCGCCGCTTCCGGTGACACCGGCGCGGTCGATGTCGGTCCTGACGGATCGACGTACTACGACTTCCCGGTCACTTCATGGCCGGACAGCGACCCTCTCGTGACGGCAGTCGGCGGCACGCAGCTGCATCTCGACGCCAAGGGCGATCGCACAGGTCCCGACAACGTCTGGAACGACACCTACGACGTCGCCGCTAACGAGTACATCGACGGAGGCGCCGGCCCGAATCCCCTCGCCGGGGGCGGTGGCAAGTCGATCATCTTCGAGCGGCCCGCCTACCAGAACGGGGTAGCGTCAGTAGTGGGCCAGCATCGAGGCGTGCCCGATATCTCTATGAGCGCAGCCTGCGACGGCGCGGTCGACAGCTACCAGAGCTTCCCCGGACAGAGCCCGGGCTGGTACCCGACTTGCGGCACGAGCGAAGCCACGCCGCTGTTCGCGGGTGTCGTCGCGCTGGCCGACCAGGAGGCCGGCTACCCGCTCGGGCTCATCAACCCGGCCCTGTATGCCATGTCGGCAGAGCGGGCACCAGGCATCGTGGACATCACCAGGGGCAGTACCACCGTCTCGTTCACGCAAGATCACAAGCTGAGGATGGTTAAGGGCTTTCCGGCCTTGCAGGGCTACGACCTCGCATCGGGGGTCGGCACGGTCGATGCTGCCGAGTTCGTCCCCGAGCTAGTGGCGACACTGGCTAGTTCTTAGCGCCGCTGCCGGTGCCCAGCGGTTGGGGCTTGGATCCTCGCACGACCGCTGCTTCGTTGACGACCGGAAGGGCCTCGATGTCGGTGAGGCCCGCCCTGTTGAACATCGCGACCCACGCGGGCATCGAAACCGGCCGTTCCTGGAACCGGAACACGTAACGGCCGCTGTTCTTCATGACCCGCCACCAACCGCCGGGACCCTTGCGAAGCAGCAGGGCCAGCTTCGAACCGATGATCTCACGGTCCCGGGCATCGCCGCCGCGCCCGAACATCATGTCGCCGACCACAAGCTTGCCGCCGGGACGCAGCCACTTGAACGCTGCGTTGACGGCGACTTGCTTGTCCCTGTCGCGCAGGTGGTGCAGGGCGTAGTTCGAGACCACTAGATCCACGGAGTTGTCCAACAGCTTCAGGCGCTCGATCGGCACGGCGCGTCCTTCGATATTCGATATGCCTTCCCGCGCGGCGTTCTCGAGCAGCAGGGCGATCATCTCCGCGCTTACATCGACACCGATCACGGTCCTGCAGAGCTTGGCAAGTGCGAGCGTCACCTGTCCCGATCCGCAGCCGAGATCGACGGCGAGCGCTTCAGGACTCGGGTCGGCTTCGCTGAGCACGCGTTCCACGACCTTGACAAGGCCTGGATTGTTGCCTGCACCATGGTCCCAGCTCGCCGCACGGCAGGTCCAGAAACGTCGCTGGCGCGCGATGTTCCGGTCGGCGCCCGACGCCACTTGGTCGCTACCGTTCACGAGCTCGACGGGTTGAAGTTGTAACTGACGGCGTAGAGGAGCGCATCGATGGTGCCGACTTGCTTGCTGTGGAAACTGACCGACAACGATGCTCCTCCGGCGTAAGCCTCCAAAGCGGTCGAACCGCTTGGCACAAAGACCGACTGTGTCACGTCGGCACTGATGGTCGAGGCGAACAGGTCCAGCTGCTCCGTGAGTGACTTCACCACGACGTAGCACCGTCGCGTCGTCTTGATCTCCAGCACGTAGGGGATGCCGGGGACGGAGTAGGTGACCGAGTTCGCGGTGTGCGAGGTCTGTTCCATCACGTTGGAGCCCGACGCCGGGCGCGTGGTGCCAGTGCCGCCGGGGGCGCCAGGCTGGCCTGGCGTGCCCACTATGTGACGGACCGGGTCCATCCAGGACGGGTGGTAGTGCTCGACGATGAGCCCCGCGCCACCGACCGCAACGAGGAAGGCGAGCGTCCAGACGGTCACCCGGAGGAAGGGCGGTGCCGGGAGCTTGCGTTTCGAGCCCGGGTACCAGATCGAACCGTCCGGCAACAACACGCCATAGGCCGGGGCAACCGGGACAGCAGGGATTTCAGCGGTGATAGCCGTACCGCCGCGGGCGTCGGCCGCAGCGCCACCAGGCCACTCGGTGCTCGGCTCGAAAGGGGTGACCGCCGCCCGGCTCGTCGCCGACACAGCGTCTGGGCGCCCTGCCACCACGTGCCTTGTCCTCCAGTCGCGTCTTTCCAAAACGCTACCGCGTCGTTCCCCAGTCCAGCGACCAGCCAAACGCCTCCGCCGGCGATCACAATTACCGTCATTCACGCACGTGGGAGGTTCCACTCTGAGGAATGAGGAAGGGGGGCAATCAAGAGAAGCCGGGTCGCCTCCGCTTCGCCTTCGTGTTCCTGCTGGCGAGAGAACCGGAACCAGCTTCAAAGGGCAGGGCCAACGGGTGCGAGGCTTGCGCGACACCATCACGGTTGGTGTCTCGGGCAACCCAAGTCGTCTGTGACGGGTCATCGAGCGCTTGGCGCACGAACCAGGCTCGACAGGCGAGATCGAGATGGAATCGCTGTTCGGGGTCGTTCAAGTCCCAGCCCGTCAGCTCGGCGATGCGTGCGAGGCGATATCTCAGAGAGTTGCGATGAACATAGAGTTTAGCGGCCGTGGTTTCGAGCGCCCCGAACTCATTAAGATATGCATAGAGAGTCTTCAGCAATTCGCTGCGATGTTCCCGGTCGTAATCGATGAGTGCTCCGACCCAGTGGTCTACAAGGTTCTGCAAGTCAGTCGCGTCCGAGCGCGCCAACAGGCGCCAAACACCGAGCTCATCGAAGATAGCTACCGGCCTGTCGATCACGGAGCTCGTGAGCTTCAGCACGAACTCGGCGTCTGCAAGTGACCTTCTGAGATCCTCCAAACGGTAACGACCGCCCACGCCCAGACGGACCTTGCCGCCGCACTCTGAGCCGAGGACACTGCCGAGCTCGCCCCATTTCAGCTCTTGGGTGACGACCAGCACCACGCCGCTGGAACGAGTGGTCGCGAGGCATTGAATGTCAAGGCGTGCCGTCGCTTTGCGGGCCTTTTCCAGTAGGTCCGACGAGACAGGTTGAGATGTCACCACGAGTACGGCCCGGTGCATTTGGTCGAGGTCGTAGCCAAGCCTTTGAGCGTGCGATCGTACGCGAGCAGCGTCGGGGTCCTCCAACAGCTCGGTGGCGAAGTCGCCCCACAACGCGAGCTCGGCCTCTGCAACGCTGCGATTGTGCAGGAGCTCCCAGCCAAGGACCGTCGCCGCCTGCTCCAGCTCGAAGAGGTTCACGCCGGTCGCCTGCTCGCCTGAGTCGAGAAGGCTGATCGCCCCGAGCATCTCCCCGCGGGGACGGGCGACGGCCACCCACCTGTCGATATTGAACACAGCGACCGCGTGCGGGGCATCTTCGGGGAGTGGGTGTCTCGGCCAAGCCGCATCAGACACCTCACGG
>Ga0181524_10000339_pt1 | contig 56809 bp, 47 predicted proteins | sample PEATcosm2014_Bin_34_FD_119761 | JGI IMG/M metagenome (GOLD analysis project Ga0181524, IMG submission 119761) | Peatland microbial communities from MTU Mesocosm Facility, Houghton, MI, USA - PEATcosm2014_Bin05_60_metaG | ecosystem: Environmental > Terrestrial > Soil > Wetlands > Peat | place... | reverse complement strand
TTTAACGGGGCGTGCCACTGGGGCATGGGATTTCCCGATATGTGCGGTCTCTCGGACCGCTTCTCGCTTTTTCATGTAACCTTAATAGCGGGTGTCACGCGGTTGCCGGGATTTAACCATTCTCCCCTACGTGCTCATTGGCAACAACTGCAAACCGCACCGGACTGTCGCCGCCTGGTTTACGTCCGTCAGAGCGGACAAGGTATATAACGCGATCTGCCGCAGTATTTGCAGGGCTCCGGCGAAAAAGCAAGGGCGGCGTTTGTAATGGGTTGGTGGGGGGGGGTGGCTGCCGCGCAGCCAGCGCCTGGGCGGGCGGCAAGCACTCGCGGCCGCCACCGCGGAGCCGTGCCGCCCGGCTGCCCCCAAGGCCGGCACCGGGTGCGCAGGTCCCCGCAAAGCTTGGCAGCCCGCCGACAGATACGCGATCCTCCCGAGCTTGTCAAAGGGACTAATGGTACGCGTTAGCGAGGCTTAGCGGCTGCAGGACACACCACCCCCCCCTCCTCATCAGGGGAGGTAATCAAGCCACACCGGCGGGCTGGCCTCGCCCTTCCCGGTAATGCGTGTCAGATAGAGTTGGGTATAATCCGAGTGCTCCTTGGATGAGAACACCAGCCAACGCCCGTCCGGAGACCAGCTATGCCAGGAGTTCATGCGGCCCAGGTTACAGCCAAGCCGCCTGGCCTGCCTGCCTTCTCCAGCGGTCCCGGACCCGGCTCAGCCAACTCCGCAGCCGCAACTCAGTGTCTCTGGCTGGGCGCGAGCTAACCACGCGCCGCCGCCGGCACCCGCAGACGTGATTACGGCGGCGCCGCCGGAAATAGAGCCTGAGATGAGGGTTCGATTCCCTTCACCCGCTCCATTGCGCTGCAAGGACTTACGCAAAAGTGCAAGTAAAGTGCAAGTAAAACGAGCACTTGACATTAGAGAGTCGTTTCAAAGAGCAAGAATTCATAAGGTTGTCTCACATTAGTTGGCTTGGGTGCGCAGGGACTTGGCCTTGGCCTCTGCCGACCGCTCTCGTCACCTCGTTCTTCAGGATAATTCGCGCCCCTTCGCGCCCCATGAACACCTTTTCTTCTTCGCGCAGCCATCCTCAGCCTTCAGGCGGAGTCTTGGTCAACCGCATTGCCCGATGGAATGGAAGCTCGTGGTCCGCCCTGGGATCGCGAATGAACGGCCCCGTTTACTCCATCGTCGTCTCCGGGACCAATCTGTATGCCGCAGGGAATTTCACCAGCGCCGGCGGGGTGCCGGCGAACGGCGTTGCCCAATGGAACGGCAGCTCCTGGTCGGCCCTGGGTTCGGGGATGACGTCCGCATGTCTTCGCGGACGAGCGGCGATCTTGTGTTCGCTCGCCTATTCAGGCTTAGCGGGCCTGGAAACAGGGAGTCCCGCAGGAGCTACAAATGGTCGCCACGATTCTCCGCATTGCGAGCTTTCGATTACCGTCTCTCGCTCGGGACCGAACTCCGCGCCAGCCTCCGGGAAGTTCATGCGGAACGAGTGCAGAGCATCGCGGCAGAGTTCTTTCGCGAAATGCTCTGGAAACCACAAGACGACTTTGCACCATTCACAATCCTCTTCATACAAACCTGCGTGTTGCCGGAGGTTCGTTGGGATTTTTGCATTAGCATCAGGTGTCAATCGAAATCCGCCGTGTCTGGATGTAGTCAGCCACTGAATACCCGGCGCAATGTCGTCAATGGACTCAACTGGCCCCCAAGCGACCGAGGCGTCGACAATCTCGCGCTTAAACAACGTATCTCCGCCGCTTCGTGCTCGTATCCTCTTCTGCGGTTTATTCTTCATGTCATTTCCACCAACTTGGTTAATAGTGCTGATTTTTCCATTCCCTTTACCAGTGCTAAGCGTTCATGTAAACGTCTTTCAATCGGTGAATGCGTGGCGAAGTGGTGATGACATGTAGGGAACATCGGTCTAGGCATTACCCCCTTCATTAGGGTCCGACTCGGCAGCAGAAGCGGCGCCGTCAAGTTGGCTGGGGGCTTGCCCTTTGTTCAGATCGAGTTCATCCTCGATTTCCTGTTGCCGGCGGACCAGGGAAGCGAGGCGCTCAGCATACTCGAAAGGCGCGTCCACCTGGGCCTGCGTATCCGTGAGGCGTTTGTGCGTGTCGGCAATATTCTGGACTAGATTTGCAACCAGTTCTTCGAGGTGCTGGATCGTGTATTCAACGGAGCGAATCGTCCCCAAAGCGGAATCAGTCGCCTTCGCCATGTAAGTGGTGGCGCCTTTCAGGACGATTTCCGGGCCTTGCATGAAATTGTCGGCCACGAAGACCTCGAAGCCGGCGATGCTGCCGACCTGCCGCTCCGAGCGTGTTCCGCGCATCCGTTCAGCCCGCCGGAGCAACAGCTCACCGGCGATGCCGCGGTCGCGGATTTCCTGCCCCTCGATGACCATGACGAACTTGTCTCCGCTGGTGTCCTGGCGTGTAGCGAGGTCGCGGCGCACGTGTTCGAGCCGCTTCTCCAGGAGAGGAATATCATCGGTGAGATGGCGAACGCGGGTGCGGAGCTTGAACATGGTTTCCTGATGCTCGCAGTGCAGACGGCTCAGGCGGGCGACCTCGGCATCAATACGGGCCTTTTCGATGACAAGCGGGTTGCCCGAAGCGATGGCTTTGACCTCAGCGTAGGTGAGGGCCGCGCCGTCAATATCCTCGATGCGGCGCAGATCGCTTTCGCCCGTCATCACCTGGCCGATGAACTTCGCCTTGGTTTCCAACGTCTGCCACATGTAAGCGTCGAAGGACTCCTCGGTGACGTAGCGGAAAATCTGGACTTCGGGGTTGGTATTGCCCTGTCTGAGAATCCGGCCCTCTCGCTGCTCAACATCCGCCGGCCGCCACGGGGCATCGAGATGATGGAGGGCAATCAGTCGCTCCTGGACATTGGCCCCGGTCCCCATCTTTTGGGTGCTGCCGAAGAGGATGCGGGCCTTTCCGGCCCGCACATCCCGGAACAGTTGCAGTTTGGCGGCGTCATTATCGTGGTCCTGGATGAACTCGATTTCGGAAGCGCGCACTCCGCGCGCGACCAACTTGTCGCGCATGTCCTCATAGACCGAGAACCCTTTTCCGCCGGTGGGGATGGAGAGGTCGCAGAAGACGAGTTGGGCGGAGCGCCCCGCGGCCGTCTCCTTCCAGATGCGCTCGACCTCGGCGACGGCTTTGTTGACCTTGCTGTCCGGATGATCGGGCAACCGAGGGTCATGGAGGCGCAAGTCGAGGGCGGCCTTGCGGCCGTCGGTCGTGACCAGCAACATATTGTCCTCGCGCGGATCGACCTGACCGGTCTTCAACGCCTCTGCCCGCTCGACGAGTGATTCGACAATCTGTTTGAGTTCCGGGGAACACGGCGCGTTGACCACGGCGGGCTTGCCGGCGCGGAGGTCCGGGACCGGGAGCCGGAGCATGGCCTGGGTCTGGATGTCGGCGACCTGGCGGAACTGTTGCATCAGTTCCGGCACATTGATGAAGCGGGCGAACCGGGTATTCAGCCGGTAGCCGGAGCCGTCTGGCGCCAGTTCCATCGCCGTGACCGGTTCGCCAAACGTGGCCGCCCAGGAATCGAAATGGTCCACCTTGAGGGCCTTGAGCGCCGTCATTTGGAGATACCGCTGCATGGTGAACATCTCTGCCACGCTGTTGGCAATCGGCGTGCCGGTCGCGAAGACCACGCCGGCGCCAGCGTTCATACGCTGGACGTGGAGGACCTTCAGGAACATATCGAACGCGCGTTGAGAAGCGGTTTGCGGGAGTCCTGCGATACGGGTCATCTTCGAGACGTAGAACAGGTTCTTGAAGCAGTGGGCCTCGTCCACGAACAACCGGTCCACGCCCAGTTCCTCGAACGTGAGGCCGTCATCCTTCTTCTCACTGGCGGCCAATTCTTTGAGCTTGCCTTCCAGCCGCTTCTTGGCGCGCTCCAACGCCTTGACGATGCGGGAGTTGCGCTCCTCCCGCTGTTGCTCGATGGCCAGGGTCAACTCGCGCAACTCGCCCTTGATGAATTCCTCTTGCGTAGCCTGGGAAAGCGGAATCTTCTCGAAGCCCGAATGAGTGACAATGACCGCGTCCCAGTTGCCAGTGGCGATGCGGCTCATCAAGGTCTTGCGCTTTTCTTTCTCGAAGTCCTCCTTGGTGGCGACGAGGATATTCGCGCCAGGATAGAGCGTCAGAAGTTCGGAAGAGAACTGGCCGAGCATGTGGTTTGGCACAGTGAACAGGGGTTTTCGGGCCAGGCCCAGGCGTTTCAACTCCATCGCGGCGGCGACCATGGTGTAGGTCTTGCCGGCACCGACGACGTGTGCGAGCAGGCAATTGGGCGTTTGCAGGATGCGCCAGACGGCCGCGCGCTGGTGCGGGTGCAGGGTGATGGCCGGGCTGGCGCCCGCCAACCGGAGGTGGTCGCCGTTGAATGAGCGGAGGCGGACGTTGTTGAACTCGTCGTTGTATTTGCGCGCGAGCCGCTCGCGGCGCTCGTCGTCCTGCCAGATCCATTGCTTGAACCGATCTTTGATTTTCTCCTGCTTGTCCCGCGCCGCTTCGGTCGCCGGGCCGTTGACGACATCGCGGTCGGTATCCGGGTCGTGATCATAAACGGTCGGAGTGCGCAGGTTGAGGGCGTCTTCGAGCAGTTCGATGGCGCTGCAACGGTCGGTGCCCCACTCGGTGGTGTTGGCGACGCTGTAGCGGATGCCGTAATCGCCCTGGACGACCCAGAGGCCAAGCTGGGGCGCGTGACTGACGGTGATGCCTTCCTCGCCGAGCAAGTCGTGGGCGAACTGGCGGATGTCAGTGGCGGGAATCCAGGTGCTGCCCAGGCGGGCGTCGATTTCGGATGCCGCGAGGTCAGCAGGCTGGACCAGCTTGAGGGCCTCGACGTTGGGCTGGAATTGCTCATCGGCGAGTGCGGCGGCCTCCGCCACGGCCAGCTTCGCCCTGACGTTGCCCGACAGGTAATCGTCCTCTGTTTCCCAGCAGTTGGTTTGCGGATTGAGGAAGATGGTCCCCCTGAGGTCAGGCAGGAACTCGGACGGTTTCCGATGGAGGAGGTTGGTCAGGTAATCGAGGTCCACTCGGCCGCGCTCGCCCAGCGTGACGAGCAGGGCGTCGTGGGCATTGTCGATTTCGGGAACGGCTCGGGCGCGCTGGACCGTCCGTTCGCGGAAGATAGTGGCCTTGGTGGCGCGGCGGGTCTCCGGGTCGTAATCCTCCAAAGAGAGCAACAGGGGCAGGTCGGGATCGCCCCGGAAAGCGGCGGTGTTGGCGCGCTCGGAAATCGGGCCGTGCCGGGCAACAAATCGGTCGTAGGTCTGATTGAGTTGCTCGCGGGCGGTTTGGATTTCGTCCTCGTTAGCGGCATCGACTTGGGCGCGCAGGCAGCGCCGCACGGCGTCGCGCACACGGATCATGCCGCGGATGCGTTGGGCGCGGGCGAGGGGAAGGCCGTCCAAGATGTGGATTTGGTCGCCGTCCCGGATGCCGATCCGTTCGCCTACAAGCGCATAGGCGTTGGGCTTGACGTGTTCAGGGGCAGGGAACGTCTGATCAAGCGTGGGGAGATTGGCGGGGGTCGCGGTCTGGACGCGAAACACATTGCATGGCAGCAGCGCAACGGCCTGGGCGAGTCTCTCGAGCAGCGGTACGCCGTTGCCCACCAAAGTCGGCTCCGCGCGCGCATACATCCGGCCTTCCAGCCGCATCTCGCCGAGCATCATTTCCGGGTGCGCCGCGAAGTATTCGTTTACGGGAATCGTCTCCCCCAGCGAATTGGTGATCTCGGCAATGGCCTTCCAACCCGGGCCAGAAGGCAGTTCGCCCGGAAGCCGCTTGCGCAGGATGACGATATCCGTGGTGACTTCCGTGTTCGCGTTTTTCTTGAAGGCGTCATTGGGCAGGCGGATGGCGCCGAACAGGTCGGCCTGCTGCGATACGTATTCCCGCAGGGCGCCGTCGATCTTGTCAAGCGTCCCCTTGGACGAAATGAACATAATGAGCCCGCCTGGGCGCACCTTTTCCAGGACCGCAGCGAAGAAGTAATCGTGGATGAGGAAGTTCCATCCCTTGAATCGGGGGTCGAACGGTTTGTAATCCCCAAAAGGGATGTTGCCGATGGCAACATCGAAGTAGCGGTCAGCGAGCTTTGATTCCTCGAACGGTTGGTGCCGTATATCGGCGTCCGGGTAAAGGAGTTTCGCCAAGCGAGCGGTAACGGAGTCGATTTCAATACCCGTAATGCGGGAATGCCCGTGCATCTCGTCGGGCATGATGCCGATGAAATGGCCCAGACCAAGCGCCGGCTCCAGGACGCGGCCATGCGTGAAACCGAGCCGTTGCAAGGCGGCATACATGGCCTGAATGACGACGGGTGCGGTGTAGTGGGCGTTCAGGGTGGTGGCGCGAGCCGATTCCAGTTCGTCGGGCGTTAGCAGACGTTCCAACCGCTCGCGTTCTTCTTTCCACTCCTCGTTCCAGGAGTCAAAGATCTGGGGCAGACCGCCCCAGCCGACGTACCGGACCAGCACTCGTTTCTGCGCATCGCCAGGCACCCGCCCCTCGGCTTCGAGGCATTTGAGGAGCTCTATGGCCGCCAAGTTGTCATGGCATTTCCTCTTGAGGGAGCCGGAGCCCAGTCGGTCCGAATCGGTGATGCGGTAGTTGTGTTGGTTGCGAAGGGGTTCGGGTTCCGCCGTCGGGCCGACAGGCGGGGCAGTTTCCTCGGACGAGTCCGGTTCCTCCGCGGCTATGTCTCGGGCGGGAGGAAGATGTATCGTTCCCGAACGATCTCCCAGGCCCGGTCGTGGGCCTGTTGCGCCGTCAGGCCCTGTTGCAGGAAATGGCGCCGCAGGTCGTCCACCTCCCTGGCCGTCCGTTCCTCCGCCTCCAAGAGCAATTCGTGGAGCAGTCCACGCCGCTGCAACTCCTTCACCATCCGGGGGCGGAATTGCCGCCAATGCCGCTCGGCCATTAACCCGTATTGCGTCAGTGGTTTCATAGGGTTGGAAGTTCCGCGGAGTGAACGAAAATAGGTCCAGTTGGTTCGGGTCGGGCTTCGCCCTGCCCCTGGCGATTGCCGGCATGACTCCCTCGCACGATTTCTACCTGAGGGGATGGCATATAACCCAATTTGAAACTCAGAGTCAACGAAGCTGAAACGGCATTTGAAATGTGGAAGGGGCTGACCACGAGGAGTAGCGGCGCGGATCGTGTTCCCCGACGGTCAGGAATGAACCTGCAGGTGCATGACGGAAGCCTGCAGAATGACGCTAGAATAGGCGCCGGTCCGCGGGAACCGAAAAGGCTCAATACAGTCTTTCCGGGTCCCTGTGAATCATCACCCACCAGCCAAGATCGCGGTCACCCCAGTCCTTTTCATAAACCCTGGAGTGGCGCCACGCGGGGAAGGCTGCGCGTAAAACCCGTCGGATTTGCTTCGCAGTAGCCTTGTCCCGGATTCCGCCGATTTCAAGCCCACATAGTTCGTGGTCGATATCGACGGTGCTGTAGTCGGCGAACCACTCAAACCCTTCGGTGCCAAGCGCGTCAATCGCGATGCTGCGCTGGCTAAAAAGCTCACTGTGAAATCGGAGTTCCTTCATGATGCTCCAATCGCTCCGCTACCGGTTGACCACTACCCCCTCCGGTCCGACAGAGACTAGCTGCCTGCGGCTGCCGAGGTGCCACGGGTCGTTGGGTTGCTGGGCTCTTCCGCGGGCTTGCGACAACTGATACACGACCTGGGGGGTGGCCTGCACGGCTTGGGGCACTGGACCTGGAGCGACGGCAGCAACCTGGTATGAGCTGGCCACGCCAAAATTGCCGGTGGCCGCCACGGCCGTTGCCTCAGTTGCACGAGCGAGCTGATTGCCGCTGCTGATGGCACTGCGAAGGTCGGCCAACGCTCTGCCGGCGGCGTGATCCTCCATCGCCTGAGCGAGCGTGAGACTCCTGTTGGCTCCCGGATTCAACTGGCGCGCGATCTGCGCTTCCCGGCCCAGGGTTTTGAGCACTAGCCGGACGCGGTCAATGCCCTCCGCTTGGGCGGAGGCCCAAGCAGTGCCCTCGCTCACCCCCGAAGTGATGCCCGCCTGAGGTTCATACGGTGTCCCAAGCTCCTCGGCAAGGAGCATTTCAAGCCGTTTCGCTGCGACCACCCGCTGTTGAATATCCTCCGCTGACGCGATTGACGAGCCGTCTGCGTGATACAAGTGATGCATGGCGATGACCAAGTCCGGGCTCTGCGCTATTGCGCGTCCGACATCATTCGTCATCAGGGCCGTTAGGTCACAGCGAACGGATGCGGCCGGCCCAACCAATCGCCCAAGAGCGCCGATCAGCCGTCGCACGCGTAACAGTTGTTCGTTCTGTGCTGAAACTGCGAGGGCGGTCGTAGCGGCAACCGCTTGCTCTCGCCTCGTCACGTCAGCTTGCGCCTCCGCCAGTGAGACGCGCCTCTCCTGGCCCACCAGTAACGCCTCCTGGATTTTGAGCTGGCCAGCTCGGCTATGATATTTGTGCCACACGAGACAGGTCCACAAGGCATTGGCCGCGATGACTATGCCGGCGAGCGCAACGACCCCTCGCGTGGTGAGTGCCAAAACTAGGTGTCGGGACGAGGATGGGGAGTTCCATTTCATAAGTGTAGTTGGTGCAGGATGTTTATTGGAAGGGGGCGGTTTCAGCCGAAAAACGGCATCAATTCCAGCGGTTTCTGGCATCCGAGTCCGTGGGGCTAACCTGGCGCGGGAGCACCTCGCCGGTCGCGCGCGACGCGTGCCGGTCAGCGGTGTGATCAGCGCGGCAGAAGCACTTCCAGTTGGCGAGCGCGACCAAAAAGCCCATCGCGGTGAGTACGGCGCATTTTGCCCAGAAGCTCACCGGAGCCCGGTCACATACGACGAAAGCCGTTGCGACATTCAAGAGGCAGCCCGTTTTCACTAGCCAACTCAGCTTCTGGTGGACTCGGGCCGTCAGCCAATTCGGCGCGATCCAGACGGCCAGCAGCGCGGCTGTGACTAGGGCTGCGAGCGCGCGAATGCTCGCCACAACGGCCGCGCTGAACGAATTAGACACGGCGATTAGAACCGCCAAACATCCGAAGCTGCTGACTGCGAAATAGAGAATGCGAAGCCGCTTGGGCAGCGGTGGGAGAGAGATTGCAGAGATGCGGGCGAGAAGCGCCCGCGGCCCCAGCGGAACCTCTAGCAGAACGGGCGGTTTGTCGCAGACGGGACAGCGGCGGCTCAGCAGGGGGAACACATGCTGGCACGTTGGGCAAACGAACCTGGTAAGCGTTGTCCACCAGTCGCGGAGTGCGGCGTCGATTGTCAGTGGCTGCCCGCAGGTTGGGCATTTTCGTTCGTTCCACCTCGCGAGGTGACCATTGGAACATTGTATTTTCATACTGACTTTGCCATAGTTAATTAAGTGTTGTGAGTAGCGCGGGGGCTACTCACAACTATTAACTCAATTCCTCATAAGGAATTGCATCGCCAGACCGACAACCCCAACAAGGGTTACGGCCCCGCCAGCGATGAAGAGAAGGATGCGGCGTACACGCTTCCTCTCTTTCAACTCCAAACCCCTAATTACGCTGTTCCCGATGCTTGCAGCGAGAACCAGCATTTCATCGCCTGCAATCGCCGAAAGATCAGCTTTTTGAAGCTGTTCGGCGCGAATGCGGGCGTTTCGGCGTTGGAGTTGGTTTGGCTCGATTTCCACGACGGTTGAGTCATTCATTCTCAGCGACCTCCTCTCCGAGCTCCTGTGCGCCATTGGCAATGATCCAGCGATGGGCTTCCGCAAGCACGATGATGAGGCCAAGAGCCTCGTCACGTGAGAAAAAGCCGTTAAACCCCCACTTTCCATCCTTGCCGCGGTAACCGCAGCTAAGGGAAAGTGAAAAGTAGGGTCGCTTGTTTTCGCTTGTGCCTTGGGCGCGCCAGATGGCCGCTTCAAGGAGGTGCCCCGAGAAGGGCAGCCGAACCGTGTGAGCAGGACGTTGTTTCTTCGCTTCTTCCATAACCATATCTCCATTGATGGGTTAAAAGTGCCGCTGTCGTCGGAATGACAACCGCGGCCGGAACAACTACCTGGAACCTGATCCTCTTCCGGCGTACCGGCATGAGGACCATTTTTACCCCAAGCAAACCACCACGCTCCCAAAAGCCGGAGCGATGGTGGTTGAAGCTCGGGGCAAAATCGTTTTGCAGGGGGGTGGTAGCACATCCCGCTCAAAAGATGCGTTGCTGTCGTCGCCGTGAGAAGGATGCGGGTTATTGCAGACAGCAGATGCACTTGTAAATGGTGCGGACTGGGATGGCTCCCTCGTTTGAAGGCGTTAAGTTCTGGACCGTTCATGTTCATAGCCGTTTCGCTTTACTCGCACGGTCTTGGGCGTCGGAGGACGAAAAACTGCAACCATGCTTGGGAACGGGGCAGCATTTCGCGAGTCACCGAACTTCAGGCGCCCCCGGAGAAATCGTCTCTCTGCCGACATGACATAGCGATGGAACCAGCGAGTGTCTGCTCTGGGAGGAAGCAAGCAAACCACGGTTGCGCCGCACTTGGCCGACTCATAAGCTTTCTTCACCCAACGTCCGATCTCGCGACCGTACGGTGGATTCATGAATACGATGTCGTTGGTCCAGTCCTGTTTCAGTCCATCCTCTGCGATGGTAAAGTGGCGTGGGCAGAAACAATTCTCGTGCGTGGAGCACGGGTCCAGCGTAAAACCGAATTCTGCATCCACACCTTTGTAGAACCAGCGGGGCGTGCTCCACTCTGGGGTTTTGGAGCTAAAATGCACTGAAGCTCGGTGCGACTCGCCATGCGAGAGCGAGACAATCCGAGCTTGTATTGCGCTCGGTGACAGCTTAGCCGATGTAGTTGGTGACAGCACTGTTCAAGTGGGAGGGTCTGCCATCCCTTCAAAGAAGCGTGTCCATGTGGTCGCAGCGGTCAAGATCCTGGCCTCAACGGACAGCAGGTGCATTTGCGAATGGTGAACCTCCGGAACGAACTCCGGGCCGAGGATTTCGGCGAAGGTGACGGGCTGGTCATTGGAGCTTAGCGTTAAGGCGGGCTGAGCGAGCATGTCATGGGCGCGGATCAACTGCCCTTCGCGATCGGTGGCCTCCCAACGATAGCACAACCCGTAGCTCAGAAACTCAAAAGACTCGCCTTTGCGCGGCGGCTGGAACCAGGACAAAGGCCATGGCCAGGGCTTCGGGCGAATCCATTCATCTCGAAACACGACTCGTTTGAAGATGGCTTCCATAGATTATCGGGGCAGCGAGTTTCGGATTTTCTCCGCTTTGGCCTTCAGTGTAGCGAGCCAGGCGGCGCGTTTGTCAGCGAGGGGGTTGGGTGTGGCTGGCGCTGGGAGCTGTTTCACAGGGGGTTGGCCTGGTAGGAAGCCATTGGGGCTGTTTTTCAGGGTGTCTTCCGCCAGGGCATTTGCCACGTCGAAAGGGATAACGACACCGCCCCGCTGGCAACGGATTGGCGTGGGACCGAAGTGGCCAGCCGTCACGGAAACGAGGAACTCGTCAGTATTATTGTTGAGGTTGAGAGTGTCGTTCGTCGTCCAGGCCGGGGCATCATGCTCCGTCAGCGAAAAACCAAGTTGTTCCCCAGTGACGCTTCCTGTAGAGACGGTTGTCCCCGAAGGCCCTACGGATTCACCCGCCGAGAGGGAGTTGCTCTGTCCAACCGAAAACGACGGCGCCCACTCTTTGGCCGTCCCACAGAGACTCCTGATGAGGCGGTCCGTGAGCCCCTCGGGAACTGCCGAGAACACAATCCTGGTCTGGGTCATTGAGATCGTCTCTGCGTAATCCCCAAGCTGGCTGATGTTTTGCACCGTAAGCCCCAGGTGCATGCCATACGCCGCGAGTTGCTCGATCCAACCGGCGACGAGAGAAAGTGGGAGTTTTTGGCCTTCATCGATGAATATATAAAGCCGCTTATTTCTATCCGGAATTAGATTACGTTTTATGAAGATAACCGTTTGGAGGAAGTAGGCGGCGACTGCCGTGCCGACGCTTCCTAGATCCAAACAACAGGGGTCGAAGTAAATGACACCTCTCTCCTTGAGCATGGCCGCGACGTCGATAGACGATGGATGGCCCGCGGGCAGATTGAGCTGGTCGATCTCGGCGAGCTGAGCGAGCTCGTGGCGCAGGCCGGACGTGCTCTTATATTCCTCACGGGTTTGCTTTACTCTCTCAACGGCGTCGCGGAGTTCGCGAAGCGAATCTCCCCAATCGGGCACTTTTTGCAGGAGTGCTTGCTCGCTGGTTGTGAAATAATGCCCTAGCCGATCGTTGATGAACCCGTCTCGACCAAGCGACTTGAGCAGCACGCCTGCTTTGAGCCACTTGGGAAGATTCCATCGCCATTGGACCTGGCAGTTCAACGAGCGGGTCCTGGTGTTAAATTCTAAGGTGAAATAAGCGAACGGGGCAGAAACCCGATGACCTTGGTCATCCAGCCGCGTTTTCGATTCGCATGCCCAGCGCATATGCGCGAGAGGCATGGGGTCCGGCGCTTTCATACCAAGAAACACGGCGCCGTGCCCTAGCCGAACCAACTGATAGCCAATCAGGCCCAAGACCAACGACTTGCCAGCCTGAGTAAGGCCCACGACACAAAAGTGACCTTTAAGATCCTCGACCGCGATGAGGATCGGGAGCCCGCTTTCGTGATACCCAACGATGATATGAGGCCTAGCGAGGAGCGATGGAATGTATATGAACAAAGATGGAGATCCATTCAACCCGACAATCTCAAGTTCGAGCGCCTGAGCCAACGCCAGGCGGTCTGACAGGATATCCGCAGCCTCGCGGAGATTGCGCGCTCGTATCAATTTGCCGGAGGTGAGCCGCCGACCAATCGACAGGAAGACTCCTTTGTTCCGCAAACGGTCGAGGTCATATGGGCAGCGACTCTTCATGGAATGACGTCGTGGAGCTGTTCCAGGACCCAAAACTCGGTTTTTGTGGGAAACGGCTTCTGCTCGAGCGCTGCCTTGGCGGCCATGGAGGGCACGGCAACAGCTACCCCGAAAAGGTCGAGCTCGATCAGGCTCGCGAAAAGCGCATAAGTGCGGAGCTTGGCGATGATGGTCTCCACGCGCTTCACCAAGTTCTCAGGACTCCTATTCTCGGCCAACCAGTAGAACACGTGCGTTTCGCCATCGTGCCCGTTTGCCGCGTCGCTCGCGGGAAAAGTCCGCAACGCAAATCGACCAGGGAAGTTTGCAGGTATGGGGTCAACCGAGAGATCCTGTGCGAGGGAAGCAAGCTGCTGGGGGCTAACAAAAACCACCTCTTTGACGCGTGCCCCCACGGCGCTGATCGACACTAACTGCACCAGTTTGCCTGCCGTTGGCTTGGCAGTGTAGCTGTTTGGTGCGCTGGTGAGGCGTGCTCCTTTCTGCGACAGCCTGTAGAGCCTAGGGCCCCGCAGAAGCGGTGATGCCGCGACGTAACCGGCGGCGCACAGCCGGTCCAGCCTCTTCGTCATCGCCTCCGTTGTGCGAATATGCTCCAGCCCCGGATATTTGCGGGCATCCTCGGCGCGGAGCCCACCAGTGCGAGCCAGCCAATAAAGTAGCACTTGGTCTGTTCTGCTCAGTTGCTTCGGCATAAGTTACCAGAGCTCCAAATTGGCTGATGCTGCGAGCTGCAGTTTGGCAGCCACCTGCGAGCTCCCGTAGCGGCCCAGTAATTCAATCGCAAGATCCCCGGCAATCGCATCGGCCAGAGCACCCGCTCCGGGCTTTGAGCTGACGAGTTGCCATTCAAAATCGCGATCGAGGTGACGGTGATGGCAAAATACCTGGCTGAGCCCTATGTCATGAGAAACCTGAGCAGATAGCGAGATCCGCGGCTCCCCGCCATAGGAGGCAACGAGACGGCCGGTGGCGCGGATGACCATCACCGGTTCGACGAAGTCACACCAGCGCTTTGCTGCGGCGTAGGCGATTTTGGACGCTGACGGAAGTGGTTCGCCGCGGGCGATGCGGAGGATTGGAAGGGCGGAATTCTCGTGGTGTCTCACAAAATCGGTTGTGATGACGATCGAGCCATTGGCCTTTGCAGCGCGCAGAAATCGCGTCATGGCCTCACGGTTGCCGTCGAAGTACTCCTTTAGTGCTTGGGGCATAGTCAGCGCCGGAAGGAAGCTCGCGAGGTCTTTGAAAAGTCTATCCTGAGGGGTCATGTGCCAAGCTCCTAAATCTCGGACTGCCTGCCGGCAGATCGCGCGAAAATCGCCACTGTCGTGGTTTCGCGCGGACGCGGACGTTAAGGTGATCGAGCCATCGGCCTTCCCGCGACCCAGAAACCGCGGCATAGCCTCCAGGTCACCGCCGAAGTGTTGCAGCAATGCTCCCGACGCAATCAGCGCAGGCAGGAATCTTGCAACGCGGCTGAACAGTCTGTCTTGATGGCTCATACGTCAAGTTCCTGGATCTGCCACTGCCCGCCAACGTACCGTGCCAGATAACGTTGACCGTGAGACTCGATATTGACCTCTCCTCGTCCAATGGTCTTGGCAGCAACTCGCGGGATGCCATTTTCGTCCCGCGCGACTACTTCAAATGCAGTGCCCTGGGGAAACACCTGCCCCGCGACCTTCACGCTGCCGTCTTCGGAGACGAGGTCGAGCCAGCCGATGAATGGGTATGGCAGGTGTTCCAGTGGCCCCGCCCACTGCGGACTCGTCGCGGCAGCGAGTGCCGCCTGGACCCGCTGAGCACGCCGAGCGTTCAAATCGTGAAGCTCATTCCTCAGGCGCGGGAGGATCACGCATTGCTGAATGATGTAGAATGTCGTAACGAGCGCCAATGCGCCAAGGGCGCTGAGGACCAACACGCCAGCGGTGAGCGTTTTGTCCGGAAAGAGCTCGTGGAGAATGCTCATGATGTGCAGACTCGGCCCCAGCGAGGGGTGGATTGGATTTGGTAGACGCTTTGGAGGTTGCCGTTCAACTCGAACAGGTGGCAAAAGGAATAGAGTGAAGCGTATATGAAATACACCCCCGATAGGGGGTCGCAAAGGACGCCGTTTTCGCAACTGTCATCGAGCAGCAGGAGGAGTCCTATAAACCACCATATTTGCAGGGCTCTGGTCATTTTCTTGGGAGTCGGGCTGGAGGTTTCTCGCTCGATTTAGGCGAAACATGACTCGTGGCGGGCTGCCCGAGGGAGTCGCGACGCCGTCGCGAAACTCGGTCCGAGAGGAGAGTCCGCTGTTCGGAGGACCTGTTTTTCTCCGGCGACCAGTCGCCCAACGGCAGCGGACCATGCGGAGATCGCATTGTCTCTTGCCAGCAACTCGGGCCGAGCGATAGCGTCAGGGCCGTGTCGTCACGAGGGCGACTTGGGGACCTGGCCGAAGGTCGACCATTAACGCCTGGCTGATCCAGGGATCGTCGGGAAGCGACAGCGGCGCGACTGGCGATGATGGCGGAGCTGCCGCAGGCCGTTCCGAAGCGCGGCAAGGCGTTGTCGGCGGGCAAATCGGCGCTTGCGCCCGTGGCGCTGGGCCGTCCGCTGGCCGGCAAAACTGTCGATTCCTTTTCCTGGCGCATTAGGTCTGGGGTGTTTCGCATTCGCGGAGAATGGCGGCCGCGCGGGGGGGCAAAGGGCTGGCAGCCGCCTTTGCCGGTCCCTGGGCGCCATTTCTCACTGGTTCTTGCGGCGGAAGGCCCAGGGCTTCAGGTTGGAACTGCCGATTCCTGAATCGCACAAAATCATCCCAAAAGACGAACCGTCCGCCTAAGACGCTCGGGAAACCGGGTTGCCGCATCAACCGCCGCCCCGCTGAATAACCGAGCCCGGCCCGAACGGCGAATTCCTTGCAACTCAGCGCTTGGCCACACGTTGATTTCTGCATCACGGCTTGAAACGAGACCGCGCGGAGCTGTTTGTCGCCCGGCGGGGCTCGCATCGACCTGTATTGTCTCGTTTTCACGGCGAAAATAGTCGATATCCGCGAGTATTCTCAGGCGCCTCTTGATGCCGGTCCATCCTTTTAGCTGGGCAGATTCGGGCAGATTCGGGCATTTCGCACGGCAGGAAGGGCGGTCCACTCAATTCTTGTTCCTGGCGCATCAGGTCATCGGAGGATCGGATTCCAGGAGAATCGCTGCGGCGCCGGCAGGGAAAAGACGGTCTCCCGGCGTCCCCGGTCGCGGGACGTCGTTGGCGAAGGGTTTTTGCGGGTGACTGCCCGTGGTCCGGGGGCCGACCTGGGGGCTCCGGCTCCAGAAGTTCCCGAAACCCGCCAAAAAAGCAACTCCGCGGAAGACCGGGAAATCGGGTAGCCGGAACCATTGTCGGCTGGTGGAAAAGGGGATGCCGGCGCGCTACGCGAATTCCTTGCAGTTCACCGGCTCGCCACACGTTGGCCTTATGCATTCCGCCCCGCAGCGACAGCGCGCGAAGCTGTTTATCGCCCAACGGGCCCCGCATCGGCCTGTTTTGGTTGGTCTTCACTGCCAAAATGATCGTTATCCGCGGCTATTCTCCGGCGCATTTCGGCGCTCGTCGATCTTCTTACCTGGGCAAATTCGGGCAAATCTGGGCATTTGGGGCGGTCGGTGGGGCGCTGCATTCCCGCTTTTCCGAGCTGGAGCAAGCAAAGCGAACGCGGTATACTACTCCGATGAGCGTCAGCGAACTCGACCTAATCATTCAAATCTTCTTCGAGGCCAATGCCTTGGTGGGTAGCAAGTCCTCGAACATTACGGGCCTCGAAGAGAAGGCCTGGACGCGATACCTGACGGGTGAAACGAAAATGGGGCCGGGCACCGCTAAAACGTTTGCCGCGAAAGTCTGGAAAGCGCTTAACCAGCCCGGTCGCGAGGAGGAGAAGAACACGCTGCTCGCCTTTATTGAGCGTCAGGCGGGCCACGGGTTCGCACATATAATACCGACGGAGTGGAACAGGGTGACTTTTCCTGCGTTCTGCTTCAAAGTGGTGCAGATCTCAAAACTGGCAGAGCACAAAAGGAGCAGACCACAGGAGCAGCCTGATGTGAAGTTGTTGGTCGAGTTTCTAAACCGGCTGCGACGAAACGGGCTCAAGTCGTGCCTTGCCTTTTCGCCGCGCCATTTCAACGGCGATCTGGCGGCATTTTGCCTTCCCGCTCGGGCCTTTGTGGAGGAGCACAAAGTGAGGAGCTCCGAGAGTCGTCGTAAGGAGCTTTTGAGCTTCCCGGGGACGTTTGCAGACGATGCATATGATTTCCCAACGCGTGAAATGACTGGCCTTCAGCTTAATCACGTGCTTAGACAATTTCCGCGGATAGCACTTCTGGCCGACCCTGGTGCGGGCAAGAGCACGGGGCTTTGGCTGTTCGTGAACGAGATATGCTTAGCGGCAATTCAGAGCATTCGTTCTTCAAAGCGGTCTCCGTCCAAGGAGGTCGTTCCGTTGTTCTTGCCGCTCGGCAGGCTTGCGGGGCCGGCCCCAGAGCGTACGAAGCTGATTGATCAAGCCGTCAGATATGTCCTTGGCGTAGCGGATCTCGGCGAGGTTGCAGGCAATACTCTGGAGGGATGGCTGGGGCGCAAGGTCGAGAGCAAGGAATACATCCTTCTCCTTGATGCCCTGGATGAGCTGCCCCCGAAGCTCATTCCGTGGGTCAGACAGACCCTCGATCGCCTTGACGACATCCGGATCGTGGTGTCAGGCCGGAAGCAAGTGGACCCCCGCTGCGTCCTGCGTGAATATACGCTGTCGCGACTTGCGCCGCTCAATCGGACCGTGGTTGAAGATTTTACTCAGAAGTACTTTGCGCACCATCCTGATGGCTCAAGCCTAGCTACTTCCCTGCTTAACGAAATAGCATTGAATCGGGCTGCGGACCAGTTAGTACGAAACCCGTTTATGATTGGAGCAATGTGCCATTGGAAATCGGCCGACCAGAGGCAGAGGCTACCTGCCACGAGGACTGAACTACTTGCTGCCGCTTTGCGGCTGCGATTGGAAGAGGGAAACATGATGAGGGGTTGCACAACAGGTGCCGTTGACGTTCATCAGAAGCTAGACATTCTGTCGACGATTGCATGGACGTTTCAGGAGGAGCAACCGACTGCAATGGCTAAAGACGAACTGCTCAACGTCCTTGGCCGCATGAACATTGCAACTTCCAGCGGCGCCTCCGCGACATCGCTGTTGATGCTGGAAGACTTGATCGCGGATGGTGTCCTCGTTTGTTCGGACGCCACAAGAGGAAGTACCGGGGAGGCTTACAGGTTCAGCTTTCGCCCGTTCCAAGAATATTGCCTCGCTCGCTATATCGGAACCATGCTTGCTAAGCGTGCGAAGCGGCCCGGCACCTTCGAACGGTGCGTCCGCGGCCGAGCGAAGGCCTGGGGTCGCCTGCGTGATTGGCCCAGCAACTTCCGGCCTTTAAACCAACATGCGTGGGATGAAATATGGCCACTCGCTGCTGGATGCATGAAGGACAATGATGCTTTGCTCCAGGCACTTGTCCATGAGTGGGCGGAACGAGAAGACGTTTGCTCAAGTCGCGTAGTTCTCCTGGCCTGTGTTTTGAGCGAGTACTTCGGCGTCAATGCGTCGCGGCCGGCGTTGCTTGCCCGCTGGACGCCCTTGCTGGACACTGTCTGCGATCGGCTGATAGAGCTGGCAGGGCAGCCATTCCGAGAAGAACGCTTCCAAACGGTGCTTGCTCGGCTTCCGGCTAGTATCGTCTTCCCGAAGCTCACGGCGGCGATTGATTCCAGAGCGAATGAGAGGTCATCTGCAGCGTCCTATTTCTACATCATGGGGGAGATCGACGACCGGAGCGCGCGCCAATATCTGCACTCAGTTCTCGCGGATCCTCGCGAGAATCCCTGGAGGCGAATGGTTTCGGCCATAGATTTGGGGGTGAGAGGCGGCGCTACCGCTCAAAAAGAGCTATGCGAATGGCTAAAGCTAACTCCGCCGCCGGATGTATCAAGTGCTTCAGTTTCGGAACAAGCGGCAGCTCGGTGGGCCGACAATGAGGGCTTCGGGGGCGTTTGGACGGGCTGCATGAAAGGTTTGGCTTGCCTGGGCGGCGGCGCAGGGCGCCCGGCATTTCTCGACGAGTTCAGAGCGCTACGTGAGTCGTGCCTAAGGGGAGCTGCCAAGCTTATTGCTGTGGATGAGGAGCAAGCGACGATCATGGGGATGGTGCTCCGCACTAACCTGAGAATCCTCGAGGAGTGCATTGGCATTTCGCTGGATACGTGTTGGGACGAATTCATGAAAGAAATCTGCCTTACCTTGGGTCTTTGCATCAGACGATCTAGCAAGTCGCTTCTTCAGGCGGGCTTCAGCTGTGTAATTCGCCAATGTGCTAGGGCGGTTGGGGCCCTCGGCGAGTCGGAGCAGGCTCACCAGATGTTGGGGTTGCTGAATGAGCGTGACCTTCCACCCCACGATGTGCTGGAGCTCTGTGAAGCAGTTGCGCGATGCGGCGATGAGGCCGCTCATGACGAACTGCGCCGTCTCGCGAGCGATCACGGAGATGAGGCGCTTAGTCAGGCTGCACGAGTCTCGCTGCTGCCCTTGGCAGACGATGCGTTGTTAGGGCTCTTGCTTGATCGGGTTCAGGTTTCGCCGGCCTCGGAATGGGAATCCTGGTTCCTGAGGGAGGCGCTTAAAGCATGCGAAACGCGTGCCTCCAGCTCATGTTTGCAGTTCGCGATAAGGGCGTTAAAGAGCCCAGAACGGGAAGAGGACGCAGTTCGCGTTCTGGTATGCCACGGCGGCTCTGCTGCACTTTCGGCTTTGAAGGAAGCACTTTCAACGCTCGATTATTGGGCTGCGCGAGCACTTGCTGCCTTTGGACTCGCCCTGGAGCGCGATGAGCTCGGAGTAAAGTGGCTCTTTGCAACGCTTAGGTCCAAGGAAGCTTCTTTCCACACGAAGAGATGCATAGCGTGGTATCTGGCCCATTTGGATCGACAGGACGCGAGGAAGGCTTTGGGAAGCGCGTTTGGGGACAGAAAGCAGTCAGAAGGGGTACGCGGGGCTTGCCTGGAAGCAATCCAACTCGTACAGTTGAGGACAGGATGGCGGATGGTGGGGCGAGGTTGGGAGAGGCCATGAGATTGCTTGGCTATGCGGTTGGATCCTGTGGGATGTTGGGGGCACGAAAAGAACCAAGAATCTCGCAGCTGAGTTAATCTGCCCTGTAATCGGTGCTGGTCTCCAGGGTTTGAAGGGTGCGACGGGGGACGTCTCCGATAGGCTAATTAAGGGAACGTCGTGGAGAAGGCGGAGGAACAAGTGAGGATTGATTGGGAGGCTCAACTCCTCGAAGGCCGTGAACCGTAGTGAGAACCACGAAGGGAACTGGCCGAGGGCATCGGTCAGCTCTGCGGGTCATCCTGTTTCTCGTGGACTGTCGAAGATTCGCACGTGGGTGGCGTCCGTGACTTTGGCGACGAGGAGCAGATCGTCGCTGCCAATAGAGGACGTGGAAGCCGATTGGTCCTGTTCTTTGTCGCTCGGCGCGAATTCAACGCGCAAAAGCAGGATGCCGCGAATTGCGATCGATGCCAATAGGTCAGGCCGCAGTTTCGTCTGGCGGGCGATCACCTGGTCGACTCGAACGAGACTGACCAAAGCGTTCGCGGAGTTTCGCGAGGAGGTCGTAGAGGGGATTGTCGCTCTTGGTCGGGCCGGCCCACCAGGCCAGGACTTCGAGGGCGGCATTTTTCAAGCGATGGTCCAATCGGCGGAGTTCCAGGCCGCCGTCGCCAACGAAGCCGGTCGGGTCGGGTTGGCCGGCGAGCCAGAAAAGGAAATGGCGTGCGGCCTGGCTCCCTCCTGTGTCCCCGCAAGCTGCTTGGTAGAGCAAATCCAACTCTTTTTCCGGCACCGGCGTCGGCGGCATTCTCACCATGAGTCTCAGCTCAGCGAGGATGGCGTCGGTTGAAGGCTTGGCCTGGCCGCTCGGGATATCTACGGAGACTTTTGTCATCGTCGTCATGGTTTTTCCGGGGGAAGCCCAGTCCAGTTCACCGCCAGGGTGCCGGCAGAACCGCAGCGTGGAGGCTGAAAAAAAGTGAGGATTGATTTTGCGGCTCAATTCCTCGAAGGCCGTGAACCGTAGCGAGAACCGCGAAGGGAACTGGCCGAGGGCATCGGTCAGCTCTGCGGGTCATCCTGTTTCTCGTGGGCCTGCTCGAAGATCCACGTGTGCGCTGCGTCGGCGACTTTGGCGACGAGAAGCAGATCGTCGCGGCCAAAGGAGGAAGTGGAAGCCCACTGGTCCTGTTCTTTGTCCTTGTAGAGTCGCGAGAACGTGACGTTGAAACGAGTGCCATTGCTGGTCTCGTTCGCCCAGATAGCGGCCTTGATTGCACCGATCCGGACCTCGTGTACTGGTCTGTCTTTTTCTCGTGGCATATACGTGTCTGTTGATGTTGATGTTCCCATGTTCCCTCCTTGAAGAACCGTGAAGTCGAACAATACCACGTTTTGGAGGGCAAACCAAGGGTTGGGCCGGGGCCCACGGAGGCCGGGGGCCAGAAGGCGTATTGTCGGCGGCATCTGCGCCATGTGGGGCAGGAGTTCCGAAACGGGGAGAAATCTCCTGTCCGAACTTCGACAAAGGCCGCAGTCGGTTGGAGACGCGGCAAAGGCGTTCTGATGAGAAGATCGCCGGAGTTCGCGCGCGAACCTCCGGGCCTTGGTCAACGGTTTTGGCTCTTGGGCAGCACGGTGAAGACCTCTGTGATGCGCTAGGAAATGGCGGCAGCGACCCCTTGTTCGAAATTGGGGCTTCCTGGCATTTTAGCGAAGTCTTCTTCCAACTTGCGCTTCTGTTCAGGAAAATAACTGAACGCCAGGATTTGATAAATCAGGTCACCCAGTTGAAGTCCGATTGGTGTATCATTCATAGTGGTTAGGTCATCTCTATCTCCGCATCGCGGAGTGGTTTGATGTGGGCGAGTCGCGGAAGGACCCGATTTCGCCTGGCACGGGCTTGCCCTGGCCGTCTGGTGCCGTCCGGTTCGTTGATTGCCCTGAGCTTGGAGCCACACTCTCGTTGATCAAGCGATGATGGGACGGCCCGTTGCTCAGGATGTCGGGTTGGTCACAGAGTTGCCGGGGGATTGAGTTCATGGGGATTTGGGCCGTAGCGCGAATTTCTTGGCCCGCCCGGCGGACAGGGAGCGGTCAATGCGACGCGCCACTTCACGGTCAGGCAGCGAACCTCCGACGGTAGCGGTTGAAGCCGCACGGCTCGTCATTCGGTCCGGCGTCTTGTTCGGTGCCCATTGTTCAATCATGCTTTACGAATTTCAATTTCTCTATTTCCCGAATGATGTTGCAAAAGAACTCCTCGAGCCGCTGGAGGTGCAAAGCCATGAGCTCTGAAATCTCCGCATATCCCTTTGAGGGAGAGTACTCAATCGACAAATCGACTATCTCTTGGGATCCGTCTGCGTGCTGAACCATTGTTTGAGACCGTGTGCAGTCGAGGCAACTCCGATCTTGAATCATCTTCGAACGACGTGTGTCCGGGAAATACGATGGTGTTGACTTCGGGACAGCAACAGGATGCTTAACGCGCTTTACTAGCTTTCCATGTCTCTGAATTGCCTCACCGACCGATGCTGTAATTACCATTCTGTGGACCAAATGGTGGCGGTAAGCGCGCACTTCCTCGAGCCAGACGACATCCCGTTTGACGACGTCAAAAACGTGTCCGCCCGGCTGCTTCTGCTTTGCGCACCGGATAAACGTTTTTATGGAGTCGGTTTCCTTGCCCTTTAAATATACACACGATGCAGTAGCAAGGAAATCGAGTGAGCTCTTAGCTGCCTCGAAGAATGCCGCAAGTTCATAGACAAAAGGATCTGCCGTCCTTGTGACCGAGACCTCGGCCCCTGCACCATCCGGAAGCAGTGCAGTATCTAGGAGTGCTGGAGAATCCGTGTCGCTGACGGCATCGCCCAACAATCGCTTGACATTTCCCGCGTGATAGCATGCGGCGCGATATTTCCGGAAAGCGTACATCAATATTGATTCATGCCTTTGCTTCGCGCGTTCGTCTGCAAAGATCGAGTCTCCACCAACCGGTGCAGCGTCCATTTTTGAGAAATAGTCGTCGAGGAGGTCAAATGGCACTGAGATTGTCGTTTTCATCGTGGGACTCATGGAAACTTAGGGCAATCGGGAAAGCGGCTCGACGTACTGCCCGGGCTGCGACGCAGGACCGGTGAGGATTTGAGAGAATTGAGGTGTTGCTTCGGCGAGGCGGAAAAGCATGACGTTGTTGAAGGCGGTTGCGGCATGTGCGGCGCGGCCAGGGAAGGGGTCTCTTCCCGTTCCAACTGCGTAGCGCATCCTCCTGCGCGAGCCACAGGTCATTGATAGAGGGGTCCGTTACCCGGAGGCTTTGAAAGATGGCGATAGGGTCTGTTGGTCGCACCTGCTTTGATGGCGCTTTCAGTTTTGAAAAATCGAACGGCATAGTCTGTTTGGATTGGTTACGCTGGACGTGCAGTAGTCGTTTCGAGAAAAACGAAATCTTCGTTGAATCCTTGGCGCGCCACCTTCAATCGGGGGTTGGTTCGCAAAATCGGCAGATTGAGAGTTTCGACGGAAATAGGAAAAAGAATCGGGTGGTGGCAGAGTTGGGAAAGCGGCATTTGGATTTTGCCGCACGAAATGAGAACTGCTTCCGCCAGCCAGGCCAGTTGTTCAGCCTTCCTGGGCCGGACCTTCTTGCCTGGGAGATAGACCCCGGCCTTTTTCGTTTCGACGATAACGCCCCAGTCAAGGAAGCTGCTCACATCGTAGCGGGTGATGCGGCTGACGAAATCGCGGTCACCGTGCTGTTCGCTGAGACGGCGTTGGATGTCAGCGCGATGCGCCTCATGCTGCAATTTCAACAGTCGGCCCAGGGTTTCACCGGCGCTGCCGACGAACGGGTAGGCGGCGATCGCCATCCCCCAGTTCAGCAGGATGCGGGTGGTTGGTGAATCGCCGGCACGGAAGAGCGTCAAGGCATCAGAGCGGAGGGCGACGCAATTATTCGGGGGCTCGAACCAGATTCTTCGGACGTGTGCCAACACCTTGCGAATGGTCTCGGCGCCCGGGTTCTCGGCGGCGACGGCCTCGGCGAGGGCTGGCTTGGCGTCCTGCCAGGAAAGGTTCTGCGTGGCCAGAGCCAGGCCTTGGTCGAGCCATACAGCACGGACCTTCCGGCGAAAAGCGATTTCGATTCTGGTGCGCATGGTGGTCTAGTCAGGTGCGAGCCGGAATCCGGATGAACGGGACACAGACTTCCTCCAGCGCGGCCCCGCCGTGGCACAGCAGGGTCGTGCCGTCCTGGGTGAAGGCTTTGCCGTAAGGCGACAGCAGGGTGCAGATGTTCTCCGGCAGACCCGCATGGTCCCAAGTGTGGGTGCCTGCGAAAGCCGCCAGGCATCCTTTGCGAAGGGTGGGGTCGGAATAGATTCGACAGCGCTCGCCGCGCTTTTCGCTCAGGACACCCTCTTTGGGGCGGCCGATGCCGATGCCCTCGGTATTGCCATGGTCGGCGGAGATGAAGACCTCAAAGCCTTGCTTACGAAGGCGGGTCAGGAGCGCGAGTGGAAACCCTTCTTCCGCCCAAGTGCGGACCTGGCCGGACATGCCGACCGCGCCAAGCTGCATCCCATGCATGATCTTGTCCACCTTGTAGAGGGTGATGCCCAGAACACGGGTGTGGGCGGACAGGGCGTCTTCCACCGCCGCCAGGTCGGCAATGTCGCCAGGGATTGAGACAAAACCGATTTGCGCCGGGGAAAGGCCGCGATCGGCCCAAAACTGACGCCAGCGGGCTTCATCGCGGTCGGTGCGCAAGAGGGTGTCGGCGAAGTAGCGGGGTATCTTGCCGGCGAACGCGGCCTGCCGGGAGATCGGCGTCACGGTGGGAATCCAGGCGAAGAGGGCGTTTTCCTCGATGGCACCGGTTAGGCCGCCTGCTTTGAGGCTCTCTTTGAGGACCAGCCATTGGTCAATGGCCAGGCCGTCAACGAGGATGAAGGCGATGCGCCGCGAGGAGTCGCCGGCAAGCTGGTGACCGACGAAGCCGGGGATGTGATGAACCATCAGCGGGCTGCTGGCCGGGTAATTGTAGAGCCCGGCGTAATGGTTCGAGAGCCAGTCGAAGAACTGCTGGTTGACGTAGCCGCGCAACTCAGGGAACTGCTTCTGATACTGAGCGCGAGCCGTGGGGCTGATTTGGGTCCAGAGCACGTTGGCCTGGGCGTAGCGATAGGCGTAGGTCAGCCAATCCTGCGGCGTGGCCGACTTGTCAGGGCATTTTTCGAGGAGATGCTTGCCCAGCTCCTCAAAACGGAGATCAGTATTCTGGGCCTTGTTGCCGAGCAGGCCAACGCGAATCCATTTTTGGTCGAGGGCCTGATTCCAATCCCATTGGACGGGCGTGAGCAGGCCGTCTTCAAACAGGTTGTCGATGTAAATGCGAATAAGGTCGTGGCTGAAGGGCAGCACCTCGGGGCCGGCGTATTTCAGGGACGAGGAACGCTCATGGAGTTCGATCTGCCCTCCTCTCGACTGCTTGACGAAGATCGGCCACCGCTCGTTGAGGAACTCCCAAAAGGCGGAACGGTTGGGCACGATAACGTCAAGAGGCCAGGTGGAGAAGTGGGGATTCTCCCGCAAGGCTGCAACCAAGTAGGCATCGAGCATCGTCGGGATGGTGGCCTTGCTGTAGTGGCGCTGGAGGAGCATTGCGAGAAGGCCCGGCACGGAGTTAATAACGGCTGGCTCGATGCCAAAGACATAACGCAGAACGAAGCCGCGCGTCTGTGCTTCGTCCTGCGGCTGCGAGGCGTGCTGCTGCTGGGCCCGATAGAGCGGGTCGAAATAGATGGTTTCGAGCTGGGAAACGACGGCGTAGGACAGCTTCGGGAAAATGTCCTTGAGCGTGAAGGCAAGGCGCTGAGCGTTGGCGAGCACGTCCGCCGGCAGGGTCTCAAACTGGTGTTCTCCCGGCTTGAAGACCACGACCAACTCCGCGTCGCTGCCGGCGTCCCACTTGGAGCGAAAGCGGCTTTCGTAGTCGTAGCGGAAGGAAACGGAGTCTTCAAACTGGACGATGGAGAAGCCGTTGCCTTGGATGGCTTGAAAGACGCCGGGATCGCGAAGCAGGCCGTCGGGGTCAGAGGCAGCGGTGACCCGTGCCACCTTGGGCACAAAACGCCGGACGATTTGTTCGCGCCATTCAGACATAAGGTCAGCAGATTCTCAAAACGAGCAAAGAGGTGAGTTGGGGCTGAACCTGACTTTGCCGCCGGAACTCCTCCGCCCACTGAGCTTCCTCCTGGGCCAGTTGGCGCAGGCGGTAGTCGCGGACTTCGGGAAGCCCGATGCCCTGGAGCATCTTGCGGCGCGAGCGGAAGCTGTATTCTGCCTTCTGCTTTTCGAGCTGGAGCTGGGCCAGGTGCTTCTGGCGCATCTCAAGGTAAAGATCGCGGCAATGCTCGCGAGCGAGCGCCTCAGTGGCATGGCAGGCTTCCTGGGAGAGCGGTTCCGCTGCGGCAGTCTCGACACGCCACGGTTCGCTGCAAAGTTGATCCCAGAGGAACCTGGCTGTGGGCGCGAGCGTCCGGCCATCGTCATGGATAAAGAGCGGCATCATGCGGCGCTTCTGGCGGTCTTGGGTGACGATGCTGACTTCCCAGAGCGACCAGAGGCCGGAGAGATTGCTGGGCAGCGAGGAGAAGCGGGTACGCGGCACAGGCATCCCGGACACGTAGCGTGGCAGGTGGGAGAGAATACCACGCACCTTGGGATGGTCGAGGCGTAGCAATTCGGTCTTGGGCGGAGTCGTGGCGGTGCGCGTGGGCAGCGCGTAACGGCGCATTTGTGTTTCACCCGGCCACTGGATACGGATGGCGTCGAGTTCGGCCTCGTATTTACCGCCAAAGGCGTCCAGGTAGTTTTCCGTCATCCGCTCCACCCAGTCGGCGAGGGGGTGATTGAGGGTCTGCTTGGCCTCCTCCGGGGACAGGGCACCGCCGTTGGAAAGCATCGTGTTCCTCCCGTGGGCGTCGCCGGCGCGGGCCTTGATGGTTTCCGTCACCTGTTCAACGGTTTGGGGAATGCGGTCGGGGTGGAGCAAAGCCTCGACATAGAGGGTGTCGAACATGTGGGCGGCCTCGGAGGAATCGAGCACGTCGCTGGTCTTGTCCACACCGAACTCTTCGAGAATGACCGAGAGCTTTTGCTCCAGGACTTTGCGAACGCGGAACTCGACGCTGTCCTCGAACAGGAAATTGACGGCGCGGACAACGCAGTCCTGGCCGATGCGGTCCACGCGGCCAATCCGTTGCTCGATCCGCATGGGATTCCACGGGATGTCGTAATTGACGACGACGTGACAGAACTGGAGATTGAGACCCTCGCCGCCGGCATCCGTGGACACCAGGATGCGGGCCTCTTTGGCGAACTGTTCCTGCACCTGCTGTCGCTCCTCCATGCTCATGCTGCCATTGAGGCAGGCGACCGCGATGCCACGGTTGGTGAGAAACTCGGCGAGCATTCGCTGGGTCGGGACAAACTCCGTGAACACCAGCAATTTCACGTCCGGGTCGCCTTCTTCTTTCTGGAATTTGTAAACCCATTCCAGCAAGGTTTCGGCCTTGGCATCCGGTCCGCGTGCCTCGACCTTCCGGGCGGCGGTGAGCAGGAGTTCGACCTCCGCGCGCTCGTTTTTCATAGCGGCCAGCCGGGTTTTGAGGAACGAATCGAGCTGATCCTGACCGTCCAGGTCCCCCCACTCCTCCTCCGTCAACGAGGGGAGCAGGCTGAGTTGCTCGCCCGGCTCATGAAGGACAGCGAGACGCTTCTCCAGGGTGGTAATGATGGCGCGGGTGGAACTGGTGACCAACCGCTGCATCAGGATCATCAAAAAGCCGAGGTAGGTCTTTTTCTCGCGCATGGCCTGGTTGTAGCCTTCGCGCACGTATTCCGTGACGGCGTCATAAAGCTGCTTCTGATCCTGGTGCCCCTCCCAAGCCACGCCAACCAGCTTGGTGATGCGCGGCTTGAACAGCGGGTTGCCGTCGGCGTCAATGGCCTGGCGCTTTTCGGTGCGGATGACGTAAGGGTGGATGCGCTCGCGAGTGGCGCTTCCGGGCTCGGGAAAGGCGTTCTTGTCCAGGAGGGAAACGAGACGGTGGAACGCGTCGGTCTTGCCCTGGTGGGGCGTGGCGGACAGAAGCAGGAGGTAGGGGCTGGCCTCGGACAGGCCCCGGCCGAGTTGGTGCCGCGCGACCTGTTCGGAACTGCCGCCGATGCGGTGGGACTCATCCACGATAATCAAATCCCAGCCGGCGGTGACAAGGTCCTCGAACCGTTCCTTGTTGAACTCATTGATGTCGGCTGGCGACCAGCCCTGGCGGGCTTCGAGGGGCTTCACGGAATCAAGGGAGCAAATGACCTGATCGAAGGACCGCCAGACGTTTTCGCTGGGAGCAATGCGGCGGTAGGCGGTGAAGTCCGGCGGGGAGAAGAAACGGAACTCCTCACCAAAATGGGTCTGCATCTCCGCCATCCATTGGGTGACGATGCCCTTTGGGGCGATGACCAACGTGCGCCGCACCAAGCCGCGCAACTTGAGTTCGCGCATGATAAGCCCGGCTTCGATGGTCTTGCCCAGCCCGACCTCGTCTGCCAGGAGGAAGCGGACACGGTCCTGGGAGACGGCGCGGCGGAGCGCCTTCAACTGGTGCGGCAAGGGGATGACCGAGGCACTGGCCGGCGCCAGCAGCACGTCCTCGCTCAGCAGGTTGGCGATGCGGGCTGCGTAGAGGACATAGCGGATGCGGGGCGGGTGGCCGGCCTCGGCGGCATCGAGAGGTTTGAGCCGGTCCGGCGTGGCGCGCACGACGCTATCCGCGGCGGGAAGCCAGACATGATAGGTCGCGTCATCCCAAAGGCAGGAAGCTTCAACCACCTTGCACGGCTGCCGGTGTTCAATGCTCCATAGCCATTCGCCAGGCTCGAACATCTGACTACACCCTCACTCTCTCTCGAACGAAAAGTTCGATACGCTGCCTTAACCGGGCGTGAAGGTCCAGATCCTCCCTCTCATGGAACAATGACATGACCACGGCGAATCTTTGGTGCGTGATCTCTGCTGGCGCCCACGTTCTTTGGCATACCACCGCCAAGTAGAGCGGTGTTCCGGGCGTGTAAGTCCAGCCTTGTCTGACAACCTCAATCCAGGCGCTTTGGACGGTTCCGCCGTTCCGTTTCGTAGATGCGGGCTGGAGGTTGATCTTGTTGCCCGCCAACTCGGTTCTCCCCGGAGGAACACCGTCGTCCAACTGCTCGCGCTCGTTCCTGTCCCAGCTCCGGTATGCGTTCGCCAGCGTCTCCGCATCCACGTTCCGGTAGAGCGCGAAGTCCATGGTGAATCCCAAATAACTATCTTTCCGAGTGGGGCGCGTCGGGGGGTCAAAGGCCAGCGTGATGCGGATGATCCGTCTTCCCCGTTCGGACAGAAATTCCTCCGGAAGTTCTGGCAATTGGAAAAGGCGGAACGTGTCGCTCTCCATTTGCCCGTCAAACAGCAACCAGGGCTCATTCTGAGCGGCATCGAGGGCTCGTTCAAGACTTGGTTGCCCATAGCCGTAAACGCGCAAGATGTCCTCGTCCGAGCTTTTGCGCTCACGCCACGGTTCGGGCCTTTGCCTTGGCACCTGGGCGGAATGAACGATCAGCGCCCGAATCAGGTTAGAGGAATAGCCCGGGTAGCGCCGCATCAACTGCGCAGCAAGATTGGCGACCTTGGGGGCCGCAAAACTGGTTCCGGCCCTGGCAACGAGTAGTTGTCCCTGGGTGAAATTCTTGCTCGTGGTGACGATGCCAGAATCTCGCAAGCGCGTCCGGTCCAGAATCCAATCGCCCGCTGCTTCAACAACCTCGGGCTTGATGGCTCCATCTACGCCTTTGCCAGTGCGTGTGAAGGGCGAAGGAAACCCGGCTTCCCCAGCAACGGGAAGCTGGACATCACCATCAAAAAACCGATTTGCTTCAGGTCCGATGCCGATGCCCCCGACGGTGACTGCCAGCGCTGCCGTAGCCGGGTCAATTAGCCTGGCCTCCGGTGCGAGGAGGTAGTCCGGGTATCGGTTGCGAATCTCCTCTGGCGCTAAATGCGCGTTGATTAGGAGATTGCCGGACGATACCACGATCAAAATGCCCCGTTCCGCATATCGGTAGGCCAGATCGTCAATCGCCGCCGCGAAGCGCGTTTGGTGACCATCGGCGTAAACCTTGTTCGCATCTCCAAGAGAGATATTGACGATGCGCGCTTGCGGGTAGGTGCTGAGGAAATAATCAATTGCCTGCTGAAGCTGGCTCTCCAACAAAACATCCTCGTCATATTCGTTGTTGTCGTCGGTTACTCGACCGGAGAACAATTGGGCTGTCGGCACAAATCGCCGGGCGCGGTATGCGGCCAACAGGTCACCGTAGGCTGCCACGCCGCAGACGCCTGTGCCGTGCCCATCAGCGGTTCCGTCAGCCGGCCCATCCAGCACGCGGCGCCTGAGGCTGTCAGGAAAGGCTTGAGCATCCCCCAAAGCGGGTGCAATGAGCGGATGCTGTCCAGCCACGCCACTGTCAAGGACGACGATTCCCACCAAGTCGTTTGGTGTTTGTGCGGGAATGTCTATTGCCCCCACGTTGGCCTGGAAAAGCTCGACGTGTTCAAAAGCCGGCCGGGCCGGACGGTCAATTTCCTTCACCTCAGGCATTTCCAGCAACTCCCGCAAGGCCGCCTCATTCAGCCGGGCGCGGGCAACGCAAATGGAGTCACCAGTCCACCGGTCGGTCATGCGCAAATCGTGTCGCTGTAGGACGGCTTGAACTGTTTGCAAGAAGCGCTCGCAGTCGTTCCTCCTGCCTGTATGCCAAACCTCGATGTCACAAGGCGGAATTTCCTGCGCCTGAAATGGACGCTCCCGCAACCGGCTGCCGGTCCGGTCGTCGGGCGTTAGGGACGAAATGTTTTCAATAACATCGAGCTCACCATACTGCGCCCCTTGCGGCACCTGGCCAGCATAGTTGCGGAGCCGATTCCTGATTTCTCCCAGTTGAGCGTCGTCAGTTGAGACAACCAACGCACGCTTAGGGTCCTTTGCGAGCAGGCGAAGCCCCATGCGGCCCAGAAGGTTTTCGTCGAGGTCGCCTTGTGCCCCCAGGGCTACACGGAAGATGTTTGCGGGATTAAAACCCGCTGGATAATCCCGCCGCTTCTGCTGAAGCTGGTTGACGAGCGCATCAACTTCTTCGAGGAGACGGGTTCCATGCTCGCCACGGTCTCGTTGTGGGCGTGGTCCGGGAGCCGGTCGTCTACGACGCTCAAGGGGCTGACCGTATTCCGGGAGGGCAAGATGTTGTCGATCACGTGGCATTCCCTGTGGATTCGTTTCCTTTCCCTTTGCCCTTGGGTGTGCTACCGGAGTTGCGGTCCATTTCCAACAGCGTGTCCATTCGCAGCCGGTAGTTGGCCAAGGCATCGTCCATGTCGCGCTTTTCCAACTGCCGCCGCCCGTCGAGCAGCAGGCGTCGCATGATTTCCGTGACGAGCCACTCGATGTCCGAACCGGACGCTCCGTCCGTCGCCCGAGCCAGCGCCGCAAGTTGCTCGTCGGTATGCCCGAACGCCCGGAAGAACAAGCGCAGCATGAGCAGGCGGTCCTGCTCCTTTGGCAAGGCAAAGGGAGTAATGCCGTCAAACCGCCGCCACAGCGCCGAATCCAGCATAAATTGGTGATTCGTGGCGAAGATCAGCAGACTTTCGCCCTGGTATCCGTCCATCAACTGGAGGAGGGCGGTGACCACTCGCTGCAACTCGCCGTGTTCCTGACCACGGTCGCGCTCCTTGCCCAAGGCATCGAACTCGTCAAAGAGCACCACGAAGCGGTCCTGCCCGATGAAATCGAAAATGCGCCGCAGGTTCGTGGCGGTTTCTCCAAGGAATGAAGAAACCACGGTGTCCAGCCGCACCGTCGCCAGCGGCCAAGCTAACGCGGTCGCGAGCACCGATGCCGCCAGCGTCTTCCCGCAGCCCGGTGGCCCCACGAACAGAACCTTCTGTTTTGGCTTCAATCCGCCGCCCAACAGCAGGTCACGGCGATGATTTTCGTCAGCAACCGCCTCCAATTGCCGCATGGCCACCGGAGGCAGGACGAGTCGTTCCCACGGAACCTCCGGGCGGGACACGTTCAGGAGCGGATAGCCCTTGTCTTTATCTTTCGGGATTTCCCACGGTATGCCAGGCTTGCCAGCCGATTTAGTCCCACTGCCATTGCTGCCATTGACCAGAATACGCTCCAGGTCGTCCGCCAAAATGCGGTGGTTGAGGCTGCGCTCCCGCTCAATCAGATCCTTCGCGGCACGACGAAACCCATCCTCGTCCCGACAGACGTGGGTCTTCAACAAATCCCGAATTATACGGCCTTCAGACATTAGTTTTCCGATCCGGTCCGCGTCACCGCGGTGTCGTAGATCATCTGCAATTGTTCGTCTTCATTCAAGACGCTTTCGGGGAGCATTTCCGCCACGACCAGGATGGTGGTGTAATCCTTTTGCTGGTAGCAGTGCTTGAAGCCGACGCGCACGGCTTCGGTGCGGAGTTCCTTGAGCTTTTTGCCCTTGGGAATTTTGGGGCGCGGAACGGTCAGGCCGGGCAACGTCTGGCCCTTGTTGGCGCTCAGTGCCGGCGGGCTGTAGCCCTCTGGCAAATACGACCAGAACTCCTCCAGCAGCCGTTTGTTGCGGAGCGTTTCCACGTCCACGTTCTTTTTCGGGTCGGGAACATACCAGCGGCTCTTGGCCTTGGCCTTCAACTGGGTGTGATCCTTGGGCAGGTTGCGCAATTCCTTGAACTGGGTGGACAGATAGCTGTGAACCTGGCTGGGTACGTCGCCCGTGGCGTCGTAGCAGAGGAAATTCTGGTCAAGCAAGGCGCTGAGTTCGGGTCGTGCTTCCCATTTCTTCCAGCTCGCCCCGAGTTGCTGCATGAAGTGTGGCTGGATGTCCTGGTAGGTGGATGGGCGGTCTTTGAGGAAATTTCGCAGCCAGTTGATGGCGCTGCGCTCGTCTTCCACGAAGATGGTCAACTGGCCGATGTTCTCGATCAGCGCCCGCTTCTTGTCGTACTCGTTGACCTGCTCCGGGAGAAAATACATGCCGTCGCGCTCTGGGAATTTTTCCGCCAGCCCGGCCTGGAACTCAGCCGAACTGAGGGGGACGGGCGTGGAATGGCCGACGTAGAAGGCCACCATGCGGTCGTAAAGGATGCGCGGATCGCGCTCGGCAATCAACTCTAACTGACCACCTTTGGCTTTGACGATGGGCAGGTTCTTCAGGTGGGCTCGGAGAAAATCCCAAGCGCCTTCCTCGGTTTCGCCCCGCTTGGCGAAGCGGGCCTCAAGACCGCCGTTGGGCTTGTAGGCCGAAATGATGAGGTCCTGTTTGACCGCGGTGGTAGTGGTAACCGCCTTGAAACTGCCCATTTGTTTGTCGAGGGCGGCCACGTTAGCCACTACAAAGCCGGCTTCCTGGAGGGCGGTTTGGATGGCGTTCCAAACGCTGGCACGGGTGTTGGAAAACTCAATTGTCATCCAGTGACCCGGTTTCAGTATTCGATAGAACTCGCGAAAACAGCGACGCATCAGCTCTGAATAACCAGAAAGACTTAAAGAACCTTTCTGCTTTCGGCGATGCACTACAGCTTCTGAGTCCAACCGCGTGCTTAGCCTGAGCCATGATTCCCAGATTAAGCTGAGGTCTGAATAGATGATGTTGCTGCCGAACGGGGGGTCTATAAAGATGTAGTCGACTGAGTTTGAAGGACACTGCACCAAGACGGTCGAACCTGTCCCGAGAATCGAGCTGTAATGTTGTATGGCGGACAGAACTGCCAGTCGTTTAACCTTGCCATTCAGTGAATACCACGGACTAACTTCTGACTGCATGGCACCAACGTAGAGAGTGCCGCTCAAGATACGGTTCACCTGTGAAAACGCGTTTTTGAGGTAACGGTTTACGAGAGAGAACCCCATTAGGACGGACTGAAACCAGAACCATAGAATACCCCGCACACGTCCCTCTCTGCGCATGATAGCTTCGCGACAGAAGGCCGCCATGAGAAGGTTTCGTTTGCTGAAAAAGGCATCAATCGTGAAAATACCCAAGCTACGGTAGTCGCGTTCCATCCAAAGGTCGGTATCCTGCTCAAGCTTATTGGTGGGATACCATGCCTTGCATGGAATCTTCTCGATACGGTCGATAAGGGCCAAGTCATTGCCGTCTGGTGCCTTCTCGTAGCGGGAACCTCCCACGAAGTAATTGATAAGAACTGGCTTGCGCTTGGCCTTTGTCATCGGCGCATTTGTGACCAAGTCAATTTGAGTAGCCGTCTTCCGATCTAGGTTACGTTTGGTGAGCAGTGCCTGGCAATGGGGGCACTGGATTTCATCCTTTATTTCTCCTTCATCCACAGCCTCGTCCCAGAAGACGACTTCCCCTGCGCATTCCGGGCAGGAGAAGACATCGCTCCAGACTGTAAAGTTGATGCGCCCCTTTGTTTTGCCGTCGCTGTGCTTAGTTTCATACATCCAGCCAAGCTCGTCCTCGATCTCTTTGAGCAGGCGCCTGGCTTCCAGCTCAAAGGCGTCAAGCTTGGCCGGCACGTTGTAGTTGTATGCGATGAAACTCGCGGCGGGAGAAAGATCGTTCAAAATGGTGCGACGAGGGCCGACCTTGGAGAAATGTTTGCCGTCTTCGCTGACAATGGTGCCGTCTTGTTGGACGCGGTAGCCGAGTTCTTGCACTTCCGCTCGGCTGCCGCAGAGTTGGGCCGCGACTCCGGTCATGCCCGTCCCAGCAAAGCCGTCGAATACGATGTCGCCCGGTTCAGTATAATGCAGCAGGTAACGCATTATGGCGCGGTGCGGAACTTTGGTGTGGTAGGTGTGGGCGTTGTAAATGGGATGGGTCTTACCCTCGCTCACGTCCGTCGCGAACGGTTCGCGGTGATACGGCTGCTTCTGGTCGTAGGGCGTGCCGTAGCATTTGATGAACTCGCCCAGCCACGGATTCGGGCAGGCGGTGTAGTAAGGCGGGTCGGACAGCGCGAGAATGTCCTCGTCCTTGCCGATGGGAAACCCCTCGATCTTGTGGAACTCAGGGTCTTTGAGCTTCTGGGCGAGTAGGTTGAGGTAGTGCTCGCGCCGCGCGTCCTCGCTGGCGAACGTTTGGCCAAGGCATTCCACCAGGCCGACAGCTTTCGGCAAGAGGTTGAAGGCGGATTGGCTCATGGCGTTAAGGAGTTGGGGTCGGAGTTGTTGCTGGAGCGCTGGACGGTCCAGGGTCAGGTGACGCGGCATTCGCCAGTGTCCTCATTCCCGACTTGAGGATTTCCAAGAAGGTGTGGTTGCGGCTTTCGGCGTCGGCAACGATTGCGTCGAATGACATGACGAACGTGGATGTGGGAGCGGTGGTTCCGTCCGGGCGGCGAGTCTTGAACTCGTTGTAAAACACATGCCCTTTGGAGAACATCGGGATGAAGTTCTGCTGAAACAGGCTCTCGGCCATTTCATTGTTGATAGGAATGATTGCGTAATACCAGATGCGCTGGATATTCGGGCAATGGGCAATCAACTTCCTGGCGCGGGCAAGAAGCTGATTGATGGCAAATTGGTTATCCTTTTCTTTATCGCTGATCCTTTTGACCTCGACTACGACCACATCCACGGCCGTGGACTGATTCGGGTCGGCGGAGAAAATCATGGTGATATCGGGTCGTCCATCGTCTTTAATGGGCGGGTCTTGCAAAATAATAGCCTGAATGACCGTATCCATCCTGGCCTCGCTCAGGATGGTCTGGAAGCTCATAAACTTGTCGTCGAGAAGCCATGCGTTGTTGCGGTAGATCCCCTCAACGAAGTCATCCTTGTGAAACTGCTTCCAACGCGGGACGATGAGGTTGTGAATTTCCGCTTCGGAGTTCGCCTGCGTCATCTCTTTCATCCGTCGGATCATTTTGTCGCGGTAGAGGATGTATTCCGTGAGCGTTCGCGAGGAAAGCTCCAGCGACTTCTCGAAGGTGGAGTCGTCCAACTTTTCGCACTGCAAGACTTCCTTCTGCGCTTTGAAGAACTTCCGCTGCGCAATATCAAGCGCCTCGTCCTTGTCGATGAGACCAACGGTAGTTTCCTCGAACAATCCTAGAAGGTGAGGAAAGCGTTCCTCGAACTGCTCTTTGGTCTGCTCATTCTTCTCGCTGATCTGGGGGATTTTCTCGGCCAGCACCTTGCCGACTGCGCGGCGCAGCACACGTAACAAGTCTAGTTCCGAGACGCCTTCCGGAAGCACGAGTTTTTGCCGCGATGTGTCGGCCTTGGCGTGAAAGAGCTTCGATGAGAACAGGAAAACGATAGAATGGTTGAAGGGGACCGATGGGGGTTGGATCAGATTGACCGGGATGGTTCGCCCGTCGATGTTGACGGCGATGAGTTGGCTCCCCTTGCCGGCAGTGGATTTGACCTGATAGAGCATCTCGATGCCTTCATAGGCATCAAAGCTGGGATCGTTGATGGTAACTGCGGTCAGTTCCGGGAGATCGGCGGCCGTGATGGTCTCATCAGTTGTGTAAAAGTCCTTTTGGGCGTTGCTCTCGTCGGTCTGGAGGCTGATCTTGATCGTGAAACTGCGGTTTGTGCGACGGTGCTCGCAGAGCGTTGGCAGGAAATGCTCGATGATTCTCTCTTTCAAGGATCCTGGTTTGAGGTAGTCATAGGATTTTACCTTTTCGCCGATGAAATTGGTGAAGACTAAGGTGGTCGCATCAGGTTGCTCCGAAGGGAATGTCTCGACGTCGCTCGCGCCTTCAAACGATTCCGAGAAAATAAACGTACGGCGATTAGCTCCCCAGGTGCTATCAACAGCGATCCGTGCGAAGTAGATTAGAAAGACCAGCCGTCCTAACCCCTTATGAAAGGAGTCTTGCGTCTTGAGTAGTCGTTTGAACCGCTCAAAACTTTCTTCGGTGAATCCCTGGCCGTTGTCGGTGATTGTGATTTTGAGAGTGTCGGGTGCGGTGAAGCTTTGGATTTCGACGCGAATGGAGATTTCGGACGCGCCAGCGTCTAGCGCATTGGCCAGCGCCTCGAAAAACACTTGCACCAGCGAAGGATTCGGGAAAAAGAGCTTTATGGCGTTGGAAGTCTCGATGTCCATAGTGGGTTCGTAACAGGGCTAGTTGAGTTTTACTCAATTACGAGCCGGACCTTGGCCGCATCGCGGCCCTTTAGGAGTTGGTCCAAGTAATCGGCGAAGCGCTGCTTGAACTCGGCGGGCGTGGCCGGGCTGCCGTCGGGGAATAGAATTCTTTTAAGGTCATCCAGGCGGACCGGCAGTTTGGCCAGGCCGGACAGGGCCTGCCGTAGGGCCTCCAGGAACTCCTGGGAGATGTCGTCGGGCAACTCCTTCGCCGCCATGAAATCCTTGACCATCTTTTTCTGCGGGGACTTGAGCAGGTCGAAGTGGCTCTGAATGACGGGGTCGGCCAAGTCATTCAACAGGCTCTTGGTCCAGCTCTTGTGGATGCGATCGAGGTCGGACTTCAGGGCAGCCAAGCGCGACCCGGCGGAGACGCTGGTGTCCTCCATGCCCGGCCAGAAGCCGTCGGGGGACTTGGGATCGTTCTCCAGGTCCTTTTCCGTTAGGGTGGTGCCCGTTTTGAGCTTGTCGAGCTGGCGCTCGAACTCGGTGAGTTGGACGGAATTGATGGAGTTGACCGTGGCCAGGCGCCGGAGATGTTTGAGGCGGTAGTCCTGGAGCAGGTCCTTTTTCTCTTTGTCCTGGGCGAGACTGAGGCGGGCCTTGCCATAGAGGTCGAGATAAACCTTGATGTAACCGGCTTTGAGCCTTTTCAACTGCTTCAGGGCGTCAGCCTTGAAGGTTTCGGATTCACGCTGGGCTGGCTTGCGAATCTCGGTCAACAGGTCGCCGCGCTTCTGTTTGCTCTCGGTGACCCAAGGGTGGTTTTCGTGCAAGACCGCCTCGGCGGCGGAGAGGTATTGGGTGAACTGGGCGAGTTCGCCACAGAAAACCTGAAGATCCTCCACTTCCTTCAGACGCGTGAACGTGGCCTGGTAGCCTTTGATGTCGGCGGCGTCGTATTTGAAATTCTTGAGTTTGCCGGGGGTGTTGTAGGCTTGGAGGCTTTCGAGGAACTCCTTGGCCTTGGCGAGCAGGGCGGAGAGCTTTTCGGTTTCCGGTTCCGTGAACAGGTTTTGGCCCCAGAAGGGGATGCCGCTGGCAAGCTGCTGGTTGGCGCGGACAAGTTTCTCAACGCGCTCATTGATGACCTTGTGAAGCTGTTGCACGGGAACGGCGTCGCCCTGGGTCACCTGCATGGCCATGCCCGGCGGCAGGTCCGTCAACTCGAACAGGGCTTTGAGGCTAGGGATGTTCCAGTCCTTGGGTCGCTCCAGGTGTTTGAAGTTTTGCAGGTCCGCTACTGGCGTCGCTGCCAGGCCGGGGAGATTGGTGGCGTCGAACTTGGCGCCGGGGATGGCGAGAACACCATCGCCATTATAGACCAGCGCCGCCAGGGCGACGGTGGTCCAGATGGGTTCAAGGCGGAACTTGTCTGGGGCCATGAACTCGATGCCCGGCTCCAGGGTGGTGATGATTTCCTGGCGGTTGACGACTTGGCCCTGGCCCTTGGCTTTGAGCAGGGCAAGGATGTATTTGGCGTAGCGGGACTTGGACGGGTCAAGCTTCTCCGCGTCAAGCAGTTCCAAGGCGTCCAAAACGGCCGTGGCCTGCTTGGAGCGGTTGGGTTGGGCGATGCCGCGCAAGGCTTCCTGGGCGGCCTGCTGGGCGTTGCCGTCTCGGCCGTAGGTGATGAGGGTGGAGAAATGGGGGTATTCTGGGGCACGGTTGACGAAATGCTCGGCAAGGCATTTCGAGGCCACGGCATTGACGGCATCGCGGATGTTGAGGCTACCACCGCCGCCGGAGCCTTTGAGCCACTCGATAAATTTCTTGCGCGAGCCCTGGTAGGTGATTTCCACGGCCTGAAACAGGTGCTCACGCAGCCACTTGGTCAGAACGGTGAGATGCTCGATAGCCTTCTTTTCGTAAGTCTGTTTTTTGATGCCGGAAGAAATGGAGCCAAGCTCAAGCGCGCCGGCGTAGAGCTTGAGGCTGAGAGTGAACGCCTCGTCTTTGCCGGCTAGGCGGAAGAAGACCTCATCGGACTTTTTTTCGTCGGTGTAGCGGGGCGGGTCGAAGGGCTGGATGAAATAGAGGTAGAACTCGCGCTGGGGGACGGCTGTGGAGCGGTCGTTGGGCGCGCCAAAAAAGATGTAGCCGAGGCGGCCCGCCTTGCGGTCCTGCCATTCGATTTCGTGCTGCCAGATTTGGAAGCCGGTGATGTGGGTGGGGATGTCGGTGCATTCGAGGACCTGGCGGAGCGCGTCGTAGTAGTAGCGGTCGAGGGTGCTGTCGTCGAGGCTGTCGGCCCGCTTTTCGATCAGGGCGTCGTAGTCGTCGGTCTTCTTGAGGTCGAGGAAATACTGGCGGTTGTCCTTGTTGGAGGAAATGAACTGGCCGCTGACGGTCTTGTGGGTTTCGCGGAGCGTGGTTTCGATGATAGAAAGGAGGTCGTCGGCGGGGTCGCCGCCCATTTCCGCGGCGCCCGAGTGGTAGAGGCACAGGCCATCGCGGAGTTCCTCGGGGGTCAGGCCCAGCGGGGAATACAGGTCGCCCGTGGTGAGGCGGTGAACGGACAGGCCCTCAATGATGCGGATGGCCATGGGCTTGTAGGTCTTCTTGGGGAAGGCGCTCTGCACCTTGGCTTCGAGGGTGGTGCTGCATTCAATGATGGCCTTGACTTCGGGCAGGGCGCGATGGGCGGCGTTCTCCTTCAGCGCCTTCCAATAGCTGTCGAAGGCGACGACGCCGGGGCGGTCCTGGGGTACTTCCTGGGCGACCAGCTCCTTGATGGCGAAGGAAATGATTTGCAGGACACCACGCTTTTCAACGATGGGGATGCGCTCGAACGTCTCGACGTAGTCCGGGTGGATGGGGAACAAGGCGGCGAAGTCGTCCATCCGCTCTGTCATGTTCCCATAGAATTTGGCGAAGGGAGCCAGGTAATCGCGGATGCGGGTGAGCTGGGCTGGCGTTTTTTGCAGGAGGCGATTGGCGACCACGAACTTGACATCCGTGGTGGCGATCTTGACCTGCTGAAAGCGGTCCTTCACCCGGCCGAGGCTGTCGGCGACGTGGGCGAAGCGGCCACTATCGAATATGGCCTCCTGCACGCCGGCCATGAAGCGGAAGCGAAGGTCTTTGCAGACCTCGCCGATTTCGCGAAGGAAACCGAGGTCGAGGATCAGGGGCTGGTCGCGGCGGCTGCGGAGAAAATCCAGCAACTCGTCCACGACCAGAAGCAGGCCAAGATTTGGGAACTTCTGGTGGAAGGCCTCCATCATCTTCTCAAGGCCGGTCTTGTTCTCACGAATCTTGTCGGCGGGCGGGAACTGGTAATTGACGCCCCACTCGCCGAGGCATTGTTCGAGGTGGCCGGTGATGATTTCGCGGAGCGGCATCAGGGTGGCGCCAATCTCCAGCCGGATGACTTTGAACTTGCCGGCGATGGCCGGGGCGGCTTTGCGGACCTTCTCGTTGGTGAGAAGCCGGAGGAGATCGGTGTTCTCGGCGACGCCGGAGATGACGGACATCAGGTGCGATTTGCCGGTGCCGTAGTTGCCGACGATGAGCAGGCCGCGGTTGTCCTGGGGTTGGGCGTATTGAAGCTGGGGGATGACCAGATCGCAGAGGCGGTCGGCCATCGGGTCGGAAATGACGTAGGTGCTGACGAGTTCCCTGGCCTTGGCCGTCCTGTTGGCCTGGCGGAGTTCGATGACCGACTCGATGGGCTGGAACTGGATCAATTCGCTGTATTTCATGTGGCCAGGAAAAGCTGGAGTTTGTCGTCGGCGACGGTGACGACGGGGTAGCCGCTGACGGCTTGGCTGAAGAAATCGGGGTGGCCAGCGGAGCCGAAGCGGAGTTGGCCAACTGCGAGGACACCGTTCCAGGATGCGACGATGAGCCGGTTGCGGGAGATGTCCTGGAGGAAAGTGAGGGGGTTGAGGCTCAGTGTGGAGTCAAAGAGCAACTCGGTGTCGTCGAGGCACAAGCCGGCCTGGATGTGCTCGTCAATGACTTCGATCGCGACCTCCTCGGCCCTGAGGGCACGCTGGCGCCGGGTTTGGCTAAGCAACCGCTGGCTCAAAAGCAGGCTGAGGTTGATGCAAGGCAATTGAAGGTCGGTGGCAACCTGGGCCAACAGGCGCGTTTTGCCGGCCCCGGAGGGGCCCGCGATGATGGTGAGCTTGTGATAGGCGCCCTTGGTGGAGCGGATGGTGTCGAGGAGCTGGGGAAAGGGGAGGTCACTCATGGGGCAACTCCCTTCGGGGTGCGGGCGCGCCGGATGTAGGAGGCGGTGGACATGGGCAGGTTGTTCAGCGCCGGGGCGGCTTATTTTTGGGAGCGGGGGCGTCAGTAACGAGCTCCGCAGCCGCATGGCCGCCTTTAACCCACTGGTCAACCTCGGAAGCAAGGAACTTCCAGAGTCGGCCGAGCTTGTGGCCGGGCATTTTCTTGCGGGTGATCCACTTGTAGATCGTGTCCGGGTTGACGCCCAGATGAGCCGCAATTTCTTGGACCGAAAGCCAGCGTTCTTGCATACGTGTTCGTCCTCCGCTCCGGCCAAGACCTCGGTCGGGCCTGGAGGCCCCAAACCGGGACGCAATGTAGGAGAACTGTCCAGTTGGGCAAGAACAAATCTGGGTGAAACCAGTTCCAAACGGCCAGGGGCCGGGCGCCGGCAGGCCGCTCTTGGGGAGCCCAAAAGCGAGACGGAATCTAAGGATGGCGGTGCGCGGTGAGGCGCGGCCGAGCGCGCCGAGAATCGGGGCCGGCTAAACCGTGCGACCGGACCGGCGGACAAAAGAACGGATCTTTCACTTTGAGGCACTTTCGGGAAAGGCCCCCTTTGATCGAACTTTCGGGAAAGGACGCCCTTTGGCGAGACTTTTGGGAAAGGCTGCCCTTTGATCGGCCTTTGGGGAAAGGCCGCCCTTTGACCGGACTTTGGGGAAAGGCCGCCCTTTGACCGGACTTTCGGGAAAGGCGCCTTTTGACCGGGGTTTTGGAAAAGCCCGCCCTTTGACCAGACTTTCGGGAAAGCCTGCCCTTTGATTGGACTTTCGGGAAAGGACGCCCTTTGGTCAGCCTTTCGGGAAACGCTGCCCTTTATCAGACTTTGGAGAAAGGCTGCCCTTTGATCGAACTTTTGGGAAAGGGCGCTATAAAGACTCTGGTTCAAATGGCCTTTGAACCGGAGTCTTTATAGGCGCGCAATTCGTTGTGCGCGAGTGGGTTGCGAGGATGTCCGCGTGTCCGTCAGTTGTCCGTCCGTAACGGACAGGCGGACAAGGTCTGGACAAGTCCGGCGCGGGGCTTCACGCCGGACGGCCAGACCGACGGGGACCGATGATGGGCACGGGCGGGCGCCTGGCGGCGCCCGGAACGGGCTCGGGAATCGGCGCGCTCAAGCCGCCTCCGGGTAAATCCCATAAACCTCGGCGATTTGCTCGACTTGCTCGGCGGGGATTTGCCGGTCAGCGCCGTCGAACCAGTCCTGGAAGACATATCGTCCGCCGACCCAGCAACGGGAATCTTCTGACCAATCGAGTTCGAAGTAGTCAGCGGGTCCACCCCAGGAGAGACAGAGCTTGTAGGTGGTGATTTTCTCCAGGGACAGCAGGTCCTCGCAAGCGCGCTCGCGGATGAGATCGAGCACTTCCTGCCGGAGTTCATCCACGTCTGCCGTCTGAGGCGTCCGGCCTTCGCGTTTCAGATACCGGGCACATCTGGCACCGCTCCAGGTCGTGACGTCGGGGAGCAGGTCCTCCAAGCGGCTCTTCAATTCCTGGTCGATCCTTTGTTCGCAAGTTTTTTGGGTTTTGGTTTCTTCCATTTTCAATCTCCTATTTCTCTTTTTGAGAGGGCATCCCTCTCACCCCCGGTTGGAGGGATGCCGAAAAAAGAGAAATGGGAGGCCGAATGTGGCCCCCCAGGGGAGCGGAGCCGAGCAACCCGATTGACAGCTTCGCTGGCGCGAGGGTTGCGCGGAGCGACGGGGGACAACGGCTGAAAATGGAAGCAAACCCGATGGGAGCAAAGGAGGCCGGAATGCGGGCTCGGGACCTGCGACGCGCGGGGCAGTGCTGCTTGGTGAAGCGGCGTGCGCGGCGGCGTGGTGTGGCGGGACGAGGGAGACCATCGAGGAGTTATCCAGACGAGCGGGGGCGGCCGAGTTTTTCCTGCAGGACGCGAATAGGCGTGGGCAGGAAGGAGGTGTCGATTTCGATGCCGATACCAAGGCGGCCCTGGACGAAGGCCAGCTCGCGCAGCGAGACGTAGGAATATTCGGCGTCTTGAGGACAGGTGGTGTATCCCCAGCAGAACGCTTCGTCATCCTTGTCCCATTCCAGCAGCCAGAACGTGGCGGCGCCGCAGGGGTCAAAGAGCTTGACGGAGGCAATGGCGTCCGGGCCTTTGCCGTCCTGCGCATAAAGCCCCGGCGTGCCGCGCAGCGCGAGCGCGGTGCGAAACTGGGCGAGCTTGACTTCGCCGGGAAGCACTCCGTCCTGGTTGATGTGCGACAAGAGGGTCTCGGTCTCGGGGATCGGGACGGTTTCGCGAGCGGTTGCATGGGGATCGAGTGGCACGAGAATCTCCTTCGAGAGGCCGGGCGACGGCTTGGCCCTGGGGCATTATGCCACGTTCGGGCAGGCGAACCAAGAGCCGGAGCGGAAAGAAGGGGGTTTGCTGCGATTCCGTGGGGGCCGGTTTGGGGCACGGAATCGCGGTGGGGCCGCGCGGCCCCCTGAGAGCGCAGATGCACTGACTTGAAAAGCGCCGGGGTCGCACGGCGGTTTCACGGGCATGAACGGGATTCCGGCACAGCGGGACGAGGTCTCCGGCAGAGGCGCTTTTCTTCCTCAAAGCCAAAAGTCGGTGAAGCGGAATCCGGCAGAAACGCGGCACTTGTCAAAGGGGGACGTAACCAGTTCAGCGGGGAGGGCCGCTATTGGACAAACGCTGTTTGGCGTCAGACTTGGCTGCGGTAAGTGGAAAGCGCCAGTTCCAGAGACTGGCAGACGCGCTCCGCGGTTGCTTGGCCGGAACGGAACTTCACGGCGACGGTGGCGTCGGGCAGTTCGATTACGGTCCTGACCTTCTTTGGTTGTTGCGATGAACCGGCTCGCTTGGCCGTCCGCGCCTGGTGGACCGTCAATTCTCCATTCTGAACCCGCCGCCAGAGGCTTTGCTGCCTCGCGGGATCGGGTTCCTTCGCGATTTCCAGCAGAACGGATTTGGTGGCGTGTTCAGACGTCTGAACAACGGCCAACAAGCCGGGCTCCAAGTCCAGAATCCGCAAGGTCTGGTTGATGCCGGCAACGGACTTCCCCACCCTCCCGGCCAGGTCACGCTGGGTCAGGTTGAACTCGTCCAGCAAGCGTTTGAAGGCGCGGGCCTCCTCCACAGGATGCAGGTCCTTGCGGTGGATGTTTTCGATGAGTTGCACCGTCAGTCTGGCGTGCTCGGCAACGGTTCGGATGATGCAGGGCGCCTCCGCCAACCCCAGGGTCTGGCAGGCGGCGAAGCGCCGTTCCCCGGTGATGAGGCAATACCGCCCGCCCTCCGCTACCTCGACGACCAGCGGGTTGATCAGCCCTTGTTCCCGGATGGACGATGCCAGGTCGGCCAGGTCCCCCAGGTGCTTCCTCGGCTGGTTGGGGTCGGGGTCAATGAGCGCCAGCGGCAAGATGGCCAATCGCGGCTCGTCGCGGCCAGTGGGGTCGAAGGTCAGGCGGCTTTGCCCAGTCGCTTGGCGGGCAAGGCGGTCTTTCAGGCCAAGGGCCATAGATCCTCAATCTCCGCAGTGAGTTGTTCGTAATCGCGCGCGGCGCGACTGTGCGCAGCATAGCTGGCAACGTCTTTGGGTTGGTCCTCGGTCTGGCACCGGTTCAGGATTTCGCAACGGCTGATGCGTGTCTGCAGGAGCTTGGTCCGCAGCGGTTCCAGCGCGCGGTCCACCATCCCAAGAGTGACGGTGGCCTGGGCCATGACCATCGTCAACAGAATGCGGTAATCCCACCCGGCTGCAAAGCGTTTGACGCTGTTCAGGGTTTCGAGCAGATCGCCCAAGCCGCGTAAGGCGTAGCCGGAGGGCTGCGTGGGAATGAGAAACTGGCTGGCGGCAACCATCGCGTTTACCGGCAGCACGCCGAGCGTTGGCTGGCAATCAATCAGGACATAATCGAACCCCTGGACACCTTCGATAGCGTGTTGGAGCCGCTGCTCGCGGAAGTGCCGGCTGTGGAGGAGTGAATCCGCCTTCGACAGGGCGAGCGAGGCGGGCACGGCCTTGAGCAACGGCAAGTAAGTATCCACAACGGCCGAGGAAACACCGGCCGAGTCTGAGAGGAGGACGTCGCCAACGGTGCGGTCTGTGAACTGTTCCGGGTCGAGGCCGAGGCCGATGGTGGCGTGGGCCTGGGGGTCGAGGTCAATGAGCAGGGTCCGGTGGCCAGCACGGGCCAAACCAGCGGCAAGGTTTACGGCGGTGGTGGTCTTCCCCACCCCACCCTTCTGATTTATGATTGCAACGATCCTCATGCGTACGCCTCCTGTGATGCCGCGGATGCTGTGTTTGCACCGAACTTGCCTGGATTGAACCGGGCGTCCCATTCCCAAAAGTCCGGCACGTGAGCGTGCGGGTTTTTGCCGAAAAACTCCGCCAGGGCGAGCAATCGGCTCTCCTCTGTGTCGAACACGGCGATCCAATCCGCCGATACGAGGAGCGGACCATTGGTCATCGAACGGCGGAGCTTCTCTCGATGTTTCGAGAAGGTCTCATAGACCGACGGTTTGGCCTGCTGTAACTCGATTTCGGCTTGCCGGAGGAAAGAGAGGTAAACGCCGGCAAACGCGGCGTGGTGGGCCTTTCTGGCCTTGCCAAGGGCCTCCGTTCGGCGAGCCTCGCCTTCGCTTTGCAGCTTTTTCAGAAACTTGTCGCCATAGAGCACCAGCGCAAAAGACAGATTCGGCTTGGCTTTGGGATCGCCTTTATGGGCATCACTCATGAAACGGCCAAATCGGCGCCCCCACTCCGGCAGTTTTGCAGGGTCGTTCTCCTGCCGGAGCAGACGCGAGACGAATTGCACTCCAACCTGGATGTCCTTTGGAAACGGCTCTGTGCCCGCTTCACCGGAAAAGCCGTGATAGGCGGGGTAGTAATGCCGAGCGAACAGCTTGGCGGCCGAATGAAGCTCGGAGTCGGTTCCGGCCAGTTCGGCGCCTGATGGTTTGGGCCAGTCCTCCTCAATGGCCCGGCGCAGAAGGCCAAGTCGGTTGCGATTGGCGGTCCGGTAAGGCAGCCATTCAATCTGCCGTTGAATGACCTCGGTGGCGTTCCTCCGCGCCAACATCGCCGCTGTCACCTTGTCGAACCCAGCCTCCAAGAGGAAATCCAAACCGGAATTGGCAACAGCAAAGGGTTCGGGGCAAAGGGCGCTTGTAGCCGCGGCTGGATCGCTCCCCTTTGCTGTTGATTGATCGTTTTTAAGTTCCCTTTTAACCCTTATGCCGTTCACCATTTTGGACCGCTCTCCGTTCACTTTTTCCGACCTGTCCCGTTCACTTTTTCCGACCGGTTCGACGTTCCGCGTTTCTGTCTGCCTCTGCTCGCGCTCACCCTCTCCGACCTGTCCGCTGGGGGCCTCCTGCGGCTCCGGCGCGCGTTCAACCCGGATGGGCTTGGCCCAGCGAATGCCGTAAGTCGCCGCCCGGCTTTCCTTGCCTGCGCATGGATCGAAGCAACCATGGTCAATCTGCTCAATGTAACCGGATTGACAGGCCGCCATGACCGCCCCGTGGACATGGTGCCGGGACATGCCAGTCAGGCGGCACAATTCCGTGATGGAACGGCTGACCGGCACCTTGCGCTCACCTCCGGGTCCCCACTGAATCGAGTAAAAGAGCAGCGCCGCGACAACACGAATTACCGACAACCGCTCCTTCGGCAGCAAGTAGTCGAAGAACGCATTCGGGATGTTCTTCCGCGCGGCCTTGGGCCGGGAAACCACCATCCCTTGCTCACGTTCCTGGATGACCACTGCCTCCGGGTAGTAGAAGCCCTTAAAGTCAGCAGGGCGGTCGGTGTAAGGGCCGTCTTGGTCCCAGCACAATTCGTAAACACCGCTCTGCCCTGGAAGGCCCGCCCGGTCGGGTTCCGCTGTTTGAACGCAGCGCAAACAGCGGCGCTCGGTTGCCTCACGTAGAGCGTCCGCAATGCAGTCGCGAGACACCCCCGCCTTTGCAGTCAACTCCCGGTAACTGAATCGCAATTGCTCCCGCGTGGGATTCCCGTGCTCGTCCACCCAGCCCAGCACTTTGCGTAGCGCGTAGCCGACGATGCGCACCGTTCCACGTGAACAGCGGGGCACCACGACGGTGAAGAACTGAATCGGGACGAAGGTGACGTTAGCGCGAAAATCCGGGAATCCGGGAAAATGCTGCGTTTCGTTCGCCTCCGGGGCCACGATTCATCGCTCCTCGCAAACCTCTCCTTCCCGCTCCGGCGGTTGTGTGGCCGATGGCAGGGCTCGCCCATTTCGCTGCGCGTGCTCGCGCACAATTTCATTGATGCAGAAACTCCGGTCCCGGTCTTTCTTTTCCGCGAGGTCGCGCAAGTAATCGATGACCGGGATTTCCAGCATGACCCCTGTGGATCGGGTGAATCGCTTCTTTCGTGCCACCATCATTTTCCTCCTCGTGAAGCAACACGGCCTGTCGTATCACGCCATGGCCTGGCGTGGCAACATGCTTTGTGAACACAACTCCACCTGCACAAGCTCGGCATTTCAAAACGCCGTCGCATTTCTCTGTCGGTCGCTTCTCAAACCGTGTTAGAACCGGCTTGCTTTGGGAGGTTCTTTGCTCCCGGCAAACGTCAGCGTCATGCAACCGCATTTCTCTGACTTCATTGAGACGGGCGTGAGCGCCCAGCAAACCGGACTCACCATCCGGCTAAGGAGACGGGATCACCAACCGTCATGCTCATGTCCCGTAGAGCTGGATTTCCACGAGAGTGGGTCGTCCAGTTCGAGAGAGGCTTCCGAAACTAATCCTGGGCTACCAACCCAGAGCAATCTTCGGATTCTATCTCATGCGCTCAGCGCGTCCGCGAATGCGGGCGAGCGGGACACGCCCGCCGCTGCAAGGCGGTGGGTCGGTCTTGTTCAAAGCGGGTGCGAAGCGGTTGAGAGGCGCTTCAAATCCCCCGGCGGGACTCGGACCATAGCCGCAAGGCCATTCGGGTGAAAAGCTCGACAGGTTCGTTTAACGCACGCTGGCGTCGGGAGCTTCCCGGTGGCGACACCGAGGAACCGGAGGCTGACAACCTTCGGGGTTCTGCCTCAAAAGCAGACCGTGAAAAGCTCAACGATGAGAGGGGCGCAAGCCCTTGCCAGTAAACGACAGCAAAGACGGAGCCAAATCGGAAACGCCTGGCCAGGGCGGGTAGATCATCGCTTCTGTATTCGAATGATCGAAATCAGCGCGTGGTGGCGCGCTGGAAACTGTGCCGGAGCGGGAGCTTCGGACATGCCTGGCAGGCCCGGACGCATCGTCGTCCTACCAACGTGAGTGCTGTGGTGAAGAACAAGAATAACCGCGCAAGGAGTGTGGCGGCCGGAGTGGTGTCCGGTGCCGGTGTTGTTAACCGGCGATTCAAATGCCGCACTTTGATGAGAGTGCCTTGAGTAGGAGCGGGCCGCAAGGCCCGGCGCAGCTTCAGCCGGCAGTTGAAGCTACGTGTGCGCGCTAACGGGTGGTGCCGGGCGCATTTGCACAGACGAAAGGGGTGACGGGATTAACCCGTCTCAATGAGGTCGTGGACAGGCGGAGAAACACTCCGCCTGTCCATTTCCCGGAAGGGGAACTGCGTTCAAATGGCCGGTCCTGGGGACAGGCAACGGGCATTTGAAGGCGGCGCAACAATTGGAGTGAGCGATGATGTCAGGGTAGCAAACGAGGTTCCGCAGGCGCGCTACTGCTATATTTGTGCAACGGCAATAGAGGAATACAGCGCGCGCGGGCGGCTCGAATCACGGCCATTCGTCCGCCGACCGCGCCCGACTGCACCTGTGCGCTGTTGGTTTTGCTGGCGCCTGCCCAGAATGAGTAATCAGCCAATCAATTTGGCGCAATGGATTTGGGCTTTGGGGAGGCTGCGCCCGCAAAAGCAACCTCTCACCTTTCGAACGGCATAACGCTGTTTGGAGGTTCGGGTATGGAGTATCGATGCGTGGCCACGTCAGTTGCTGGCTTCGTCCAGCAACTGGCCGTGGCCTATATTTCCAAGGGGTATTACTTCTACGTGGCGGGCAGAATTCCCGAGCACAAGGACCCGGCGAAAACCGACCGGAAGATCTTGCGGCAATACGGCATTGCTATGTCGAAGTGGGCGCGAGCCCGGCGGAAGCGAGAGGGGCGGGCGAACCTCCATTACCTTCGCTTCCTGCGGTTTTACGTCATCATCGTCACGCATGGTGTGCATCCCTTTTTCGCCGCCGAGGCGACCCGGTTGCGAGACGTTCGCCGCAATCCCATTTCATTCGCTGGCTATTCCATCGGATGTCGGCCTGCCCGCGGCGGCGGCAAGTATCACGCTTCCGTCAGGATTGACCGCGAGCGCTTTGCCGAACTGAAAGCCCGCTTTGAAGCAGCGGCGCCTCATCTCAGCATCGAAGAGCTTTGCTTCGCCCTGCGTGGCCTCCGGTTCGAGCCGTACGCCCCGGTGCGCGCACAGTTCTGCTGCGTGCTCCGGGCGGTCAACCGTCGGCGCAAATTAGCTGGCCTGGAGCCTGTCCCAAGATCGGTTCTTCGGCTGCGGCGACGTCCGGTGCGGGCTTTCGAGGAAGGAGCCCGCCCGCCGACTAAACCTGTGCTGAGCCTGCCGGATGGAGGAGTCGGGGCGACGGAATGAACGAGGACCGAGCGCCGCACCCCAGGCCGCTGGGGTTCAGGTCCCTTTTTGCGGACCACCTTTCGTCTTCAGGCGCTCCTGGAATTTGACCAGTTCCAGTTCCCGCTCGTGGGCAGCCCGATTGGCGTTGGTCAGGTCACGTTGCAAGGCGGCAACCCCGGCAGAATGCGAAGCCTGTGCCTCGGCAAGCTTTTCCAGTGCTGCCGCGGCTTGGGCGCTTGCCTGGATCAGACCCGCCTGGGCGCTGCTCAATTCCGTTTCGAGTTTGCTGCGGACACGGTGCAGTTCGTCCTCGGCGGCGGCTTGTGCATCTTTGGCCGCTGCTGCCAACCCATCGAGCCGCTCGTTCTCGGCAGCCAGGGCTTGAAGGTTCTCACGGAGTTCGCCGATCACTGCCTCCTGTTGTTGACGGCCTTCTTCCACAGCCAGCGCCCACACTTCCCGGAAAACTCTCAGACCTTCAGATGAGTCGGTCGCTGGCTGGGCCGCAGCTTCAATCTCGGACCTGAGTTTCACGACCGTCGACATCGAGCCTCTATGGTTCAGGGCGGCATGAATTGCGATCAAGGTGGGCCGTTTGCCCCGGTGGACTAAATCGTCCATCGCCTTGGCCACTTCTTCCTTGGTGATGACTTGTTTCATAGTTATATCGTAGTACCATACTACTATATAGTTGGCCGAGATCAACTGAAAAGCGGGCGGCGTTGGCGGCGCAGGCGCGGCAGGGCGGTGGATTCCTCGGAAAGGGCGGGTCAGCTATCATATACCCGAGCTCGCGCAAGCTGACGAAATCCCTCGGTCGTTCGTCCGTTCGCCGGCCAAGAATGACGTGATCGAGGACTTCGATCCTGAGCAGTTGGCCGGCACGGATGAGATCCTGCGTTGCCTTGATGTCGGCTTCGCTCGGGGTCGGATCGCCACTGGGATGATTGTGTTATGTGCCGCGCCCAGTTATGCGCAGCAGGCGGGGCGAATATGGGCTGTGGCCTAAGCCTTCGGCGCTACGTTTGACGGGAAAGCAATAAACATGCTAATAGTCTCGATATAACAGGGTTCTACTGGGCCGCAGGAGCACCAGGAGGGGAGATGACAGACATAGCTACACCAGCAGGCCTGCAATCACCGGTGCCGGAAGAGCGGCGCGTCAGCGCCCGGACGCTGAAGATTGAGGCGGAGGGCGACCCTTACAAAGGACTGATCAAACCGAAAATCCGTCTCGTGGGGCGCTGGCTCGAAGAGGCGGGCTTTACGCCCGGGCATCGCGTCCAAGTGACGTGCCTCGGCCCTGGGGTGATTGAGTTACGCTCCCCGGACAACTTGATGCTCAATGACTCGAAACCACCCCCATCAGGACAGGCCGACTGCCCGTTTTAATCCCAAGCCCGATTCCGATCCACATAGGAGGGCGGTGTTCAAGGCGAGGGACGCCATGGACTCCTTGTCGGCGCAGTCATCCGGCCGCGCCTGTTGACTATGAGACGCTGTTTGAGGCATTGATGGAATTGGGTAGAAGAGGGTGTCTCGTTGCAGTCACCGCGGGGTTGCGCCCGCGGGGGACCATCCATTTCCACGTCTCATTCAAACGGATTTCGCCTCCGGCTCTGGCCCACCGTGGGACAGCGGACCGAGAGGGAATTTCTCCAGCCGGAATGCAAATGCCGCCTGGCGCACGGAAGGAGAAAGTTCAGAACAAAGCGCGAGCCGGCTCAACCCCGGCGGCGGCATTGGAAAGAGACCGTGAAAATGCAGGAGACAAGCAACTTCAAGGCAACCGCCTTGACCGAAGAGGCTCTCCGCAGCCAGGCGCCGAGCATTTATGCGTCGGGGCCGATGCAGGGAGTCAGCGACCGCTACACGTTCGTGCCGACAACCCGGATCGTTTCGGGGCTATGCGAGCATGACTGGGTGCCGGTCGAGGTGGAACAGCAGCGCATCCGCAGCGAGAGCCGGCGAGGCTTTCAAAAGCACATGATTCGGTTCCGCCGGTCGGAGCAAATGGCGACGCTCGACGAATGGAACGTGGAACTGGTCCTGCTCAACTCGCATGACCGGGGTTGTGCGTATCAACTCCATGCCGGCATCTTCCGGCGGATTTGCAGCAACGGGCTGGTCCTCAGCGAGGGATCATTCGAGGCTATCCGGTTCCGCCACACCGGCCTGGTCGAGGACGAAGTAGTCCAGGCGAGCTTTCGCGTGATGGATTTCATTCCCCGCGTGGGCGAACTGGTCGGCCGCTTCCGGTCGCGGGCCTTAGAGGTCCGAGAATCGCTCGGGCTGGCTCAACACGCTCTGGCGATGCGCTACGGCACCCTGGGCGCCGCGCCCATCGACGCCGACACGCTGCTCAGGGCGCGCCGGCCGGAAGATGAGGGGACTGACCTCTGGAGCACCATGAACCGAGTGCAGGAAAACCTGGTTCGTGGCGGCGTCTCCGACTCGCATCGCGACCGCCGGGGCAGGCTCCGGTCGGTGCGGGCGTTGCGGGGCATCGATTCCAAGGTTGGCGTGAACAAGGGACTTTGGAGTTTGGCGGAACGAATCTCGAATGGCGAGACTCTCCCGCCGGTTTCGGAAGTGGCGCTCTCGGCCTGAATATTCGGGCAGACGAGCCGCACTTCGATTGGGGTTCATCGAGCGAGCGCGCTGGTGGTGAAGGTTGGCAGGTTCTTGAAATGGTTCCAAGGCTTTCGAGAATTGTGCCCCTTCACAAAACAATTCTCAACTTCAAGCCGAGTATCCTCAGCCGACCGGCTCCAGAATCGCCGTGTTGGGGCGGCGACCACGCGCAGCTTTTGCTGGCGGCAGAAACCGGATTTCGACGCATTGACCAAGCCCCGCGGCGATTCGATGCAGCATACTCAGTGAGTGGCCTTCGTAATCCGCATCCTCCAACCGCGAGATGACCGACTGCTTGGTGCCGATCCGCTCAGCCAACTCGGCTTGGCACAGGCCCGCCTGGTTGCGGGCGGCGTAGATTAGCTGGGCAACAGCCGCGTTGACCCGCGCCTCCTCGGTGAGTCGCCGCAATTCGGGACTCTCGCCGGACATGCGATCCAGAATGGCCAGTGCGTCGGTCGTCCTCTTGGTTTCAGTCTTCGCTGTCATGAGGAAGCGGGAAGGGTGGCGGTTGTCAGCGCTTTCATGGAAATGCTGTCCGGCTGTTGTTCAAGTTGAGGCTGCAAACCAGCAGCCTTCCCGCAACGTCAATCATCCCAGATTTCGGGACGGTAATCAAACGCGGGTTGGCGCAGATAACCGCGCGCAATTCTTAGAGGCAGGGAATTTCGCGGCGCGAGGAGGGTCAAGGTGAAGGCGCCCTGCCACCGGTTTGATGAACCGCGCACTACCTTGTATGCCCACAGGGCCCGCAGGGGGTGCGTTTCTCCATCGCGGCAAACACCCTGACAGGAGAGTGCTTACGGCAGCATGACCACGCGATAGAAGCGCTGCATGTTCGCTCCCAACGGATCAGACACGACCGGTGTCGCGTCAACCGCAATCATTGCGCCGAAAAGACTCTGCCACGTTAGCTCGGTCAGGCCGGCCTTATATTGCAGGTCATAGGTGGCTCCAGGCTGGGCAGCCCAAGTCAACCAGATCGAACCGGGCTCTGCACCGATTGCTAGAGGTATGGGACCCCACTGGCCAGGTATGCCCCTACTGATGCGGTTGTTTCCCGAATCGGCTATGTAGAGTTTTCCTGCCGGATCAACAGCAATGCCAGAGGGCCACGAAAACTGCGCCGCAGTACCAACGCCATCCGCACCGCCGCTGGCTCCAGGCGTAGCCCCAATGGTGCTGACAACGCCCGCCGGTGTCACCTTCCGCACAGTGTTAGTGGCCGTGTCCGTCACATACACGTTGCCCTGAAGGTCCACAGCTATGCCGGCTGGAGTATTAAACCGGGCAGCGGTCCCCGTCCCGTCAGCAGTCCCCGGATTTCCAGCTGAGCCAGCGAGCGTCGTGACCTCACCAACTGGTGTCACCCTGCGGACAGTACTGTTACCACCGTCAGCGACGTATAGATTCCCAGCGCTATCAACCCCCAAGCCCGTGGGATTGCAAAACTGCGCGGCGCCCCCCGAACCGTCGGCACTCCCAGTGTTGCCCGGAAACCCTGCCAGTGTCGTTACTGCTCCCGTGGACGTAATCTTCCGGACGGTGCTGTTTCCAGTGTCTGTCACATACACATTTCCTGCCTGGTCCACAGCTACACCCGTAGGGGCAAAAAACCGTGCTGCGTTACCTATACCGTTATCGCTGCCAGTCTGCCACGACCCTGCCAAGACAGTCACCGCTCCGGAAGATGTGATCTTCTGAATTATGTTGCCTCCCCAATCAGCCACAAAGACATTGCCATCCGCATCTACCGCGACGCCAGCCGGCCCACCCACCGAGCCCACCAGTGTGGTGGTCGCCCCTGCCTGCGTTATCTTGCGGATGGCACCGTTTCCTTGGTCAGAAACATAAGTGATCCCCCCACTATCCACCGCAACGCCAAAAGGACGAGCGAACCGTGCCGCATTGCCAAGACCGTCCGCATTCCCAGAGCTCGCTACTGAACCAGCGAGAGTCGTGACGTATTCGTTCTGCATGATCCTGCGAATCGTGTTGTTTACCGTGTCTGCGACATAGATGTTCCCCGCGGGATCCAGGGCTATGCCGTCGGGATAGGCGAATTGCGCGGCGCTGCCGGCGCCGTCAGCGCTTCCACGATTGCCCGAACCGGCTATGGTAGCCACTACACCGGCAGGGGAAACCTTACGAATTGCGCAGGAATCGGTCACGTAGAGATTCCCTGCACTGTCGAGGGCGACGCCAGCCGGCCCTGCAAACCGCGCCGTCGCGCCCGTACCGTCGGCATTACCGGAATTGCCAGGTGAGCCAGCCAGTGTCGTCGCCATCCCAGCCGGCGATACTTTTCGGATGACGAGGTTGCCCAGGTCCGCGACATAGATGTTGCCGGTGGCGTCGACAGCCACGCCTATGGGGTTGTTGAAGCGCGCTGAGCTGCCCACGCCGTCTGCATAGCCTCCTACCGGGTAGCCGAACTGGTTAGTTATCGTGGGATTGCCCGCTAGGGTCGTCACCATCCCGGAGGGTGTTACTTTGCGAATGCAGCAGTTGCCTTGATCTGCGACATATACGTTGCCTGTTCTGTCCACTGCGAGCCCGCGTGGGCTAAAAAAGCGAGCATAGCCTCCGGTGCCGTCAGCGCTGCCATACGTACCTGCCAATCCCGCTAGGGTTGTAACGGTCCCTGCGGGCGTTACTTTCCGGATTGTCTGATTGTTGTAGTCTGACACATAGACAATGCCAGCATTGTCCACCGCGACGCCACACGGCCCTGAAAAGGCAGCCATGCTCCCAGTGCCATCCGCGGTGCCAGTAGTAAACGGTGAGCCAGCCAGGGTGGTTACGGCTCCAGATGGCGTTATCTTCCGAACCAGGTTGTTCCCAAAGTCCGCCACATACACATTAGCGTAGGTGTCTACCGCGATGGCATATGGCGACGCGAATCGCGCCGCGCTCCCTATGCCGTCCACATTACCCGAGCCTCCGGGCTGCCCCGCAAAGTTCTCAAAATAATATGACGTCGGGCCAGGCGCCGCGAGTAGCCTTGAGCCTAATGCCAGCAACATGCCACCTCGACCAAGCGACCGAAAGGAAAGCCCCGGTATGGGCCGGAGTCGTGTTATTGTCTTTCTGCTCAGAGGAAGGAGAGCAGCATGGTGGGTGGTTTGCATTATTGTCGCACTCATAAGAGGGGTTTATTGGTTTGATAGCTTCAAAGCTGCTCAAGCAAGCCACGAGTGCGTTGATGCAAGGTTGCCTCAAGCACCGGTGGCAGTTTTTGGTGTTCGTTGGGGAGGGTGGGTTGTTTGTTCGTGCGGTCCTCGGGACGACGCTTGAAGAATGCGGCCAGGCGTGTCGCGATGCGGCACGAGCAGCAGAGGCGAGAAGTTCCCCCCGAACTTTGTGACGATTCCGGTTTGCTCTGGGGTGCATAATGGGCCGAGTAAAGGTGATTGGTAATAGACAGGAATCCGCCGAGTTGATATGGGAAAGGGCATGATTTGCCTGGAATTCGCCCAGCGCTCCGACCGGCTGACGCGAGCCACGACCAGCCTGACGGTTGGCGAGTTCGAGGACCTCGCCGCTCGTTTCGACCTGCTCTGGTCGGCCGGGCGGGCCACCAAGACCGCTGCGGGCGGTCAGCGGCAGCGTCGCCCCGGTGGCGGGCGGAAGGGGTGCCTGGTTACAGCCCGGCAGAAGCTCTTCTTCATCCTGCTCTACTACAAGGCCTATCCCACCCAGGACGTGATGGGGTTGCTCTTTGGCATTACGCAGGGACAGGTAAGCGAGTGGGTGCGCCAACTGACGGCGGTGGCGAAGCAACTGCTGCCTCTGCATCGGTCGGCGCGGCAAGCCAGGCAGTTGGCCCAGTTGTTGGCCGAACAACCGGAATTGAACGAAGTCATGATCGATGGGACCGAGCGCCGGCCGCCACGGCCGCTGCATCGGTGCAGGCAGAAGCGCCTCTACAGCGGTCGCAAGAAGCGACACGGGGTGAA
>Ga0181524_10000336_pt1 | contig 57017 bp, 33 predicted proteins | sample PEATcosm2014_Bin_34_FD_119761 | JGI IMG/M metagenome (GOLD analysis project Ga0181524, IMG submission 119761) | Peatland microbial communities from MTU Mesocosm Facility, Houghton, MI, USA - PEATcosm2014_Bin05_60_metaG | ecosystem: Environmental > Terrestrial > Soil > Wetlands > Peat | place... | reverse complement strand
GGTCACGGTCCCGGCCTGATTGTTGAAGTTCGCCACGCTGATGTAGGAATTTGTGGTAACCACCGAGCCTTGGTTGATAAACTGCTGGTTGCTCCCCTGGCCTTGGATGCCGTCTCCGCCCGACAGAGTGATCGTGGCGCCGGGCAGATTTAACAGGCTGCCCTGATAATAGGACGTCCCCTCGTTGACTATCGATATGCCGCCATTGACCACGTTGATCGCCCCGGAGTTGGTTGCCGGACCATACAGATTCAGGTATGACTCTTCCACAACTCCCAAAGTGCCTTTGACCGTCAACCAGCAGTCACTGTCAATAGTCAGGTTATTGGCCGCGAGTTGGCCGCCACTGCCTACGGCCAGCGCGAGGTGGAACGTATCATTGGTTGAATTGACCGTTCCGCCGGCGATCACGGTGAAGGGATTGTTGGTGTAGGTGCTGCCGTCAGAGTTTAGCTGGCCGCCGCCGAACACGGCCAAGGACGCCGCCACGAGTGTCTTGTTGATTACGGCCAGTGTTTGAACGCCCTGGCCTCCAAAGCTGGCGCCCAGGGCAAGGGTATGGACACCCCAATACCCGGGGGCAGCCCCCTCATCGAGCACCACGGTGTAAGTGCCGGGCGCCGCAATGGCCACGTCATCTTTGCTGGCGCCGGAGTTCAACAGGCCGGGCACGCGGTTGGGACTCCAATTGTCCGGGTTGCTCCAGTTGCCGCCGGCGGTATTGGTCCAGATGATGTTGGCGACGGGAAGGCCGGCTGGCGGGGTGGTCGCAACCACAAATGCGGGCTGGGTCAGGCCGGTGGAAACCAGCGTCGAAATGGCTCCGTCAGTGCTGACCTCGGCGATCGTGCTGTCGCCGAAATTGGCCACGTAGAGGGTGCCGTAGGTGTCGAAGGCCAGCCCAGCGGGCTGGTTGAGAGGCGAGTCGGGGGAGCCGGTGGGGTTGGCGGCAAAGGTGGAGGCCGTGGCGGCGCCGCCCGGCCCGAAGGTGACCATTGAGATGGTGTTGCCATTATAGTTGGCCACATAGAGATTGCCGGCCGTGTCGAAGGCCAGGCCATAGGGCCCGTCAAAAGCGGGACCGCTGGCAACGTCCAGGGTTGAGACGTCCCAGGCGGAGGCGCCGGAGTTATACGTGAGCTCCCAAATCTTGTTGTCGTCGAAGTCGGCGACAAAGATGTTGCCATGGCTGTCGAGGGCGAGCCCCCTAACGCCGGTCAGACCGCTGGCAATCGTCGAGCCGTTGTAAGTTGCCGGGACGGCGGGCGCGGGGGGGGCGGGCTGGAATTCCGAGATGCTGTTGCCGCTGTCCTGGTTGAAGGGAGTGCCAGCGTGCTGGAGGTCAACGAGATTTGCGACGTAGAGATTGCCTTTAGGATCGAAGGCCAGCCCCGCATGACCGTAGAAGGAGCCGTAACCACCCAAAGGGCCACTGAGGACGGGCCAGTAACCGAGATCACCGCCGGCCGTGACTTGCGCAATGGGGTTCGTCTCCATATTGGCGACAACGAGGTCGCCGAAATTGTCGAAGGCCAATCCCGCGGGTGTGGTCAAGGACGCGCCGCTGGCATAGACCGAGACGGCCCAGGCGGAGGTATCGGGCACATACGCGACTTCCTCAATGGAGGCGGCGCCATAGTCGGACACGAAGAGCTTCAGGCCTGGGGCGTTCACCAACACTTGGTCGCTGACGGGGGACAAGGCGGGCGCCGAGGCCCACCCCTGCGTGAGGGCCTCAGCCGTAAGCGTCTGGGTGCCTGGCGTATTCAACGTTACGCTAAAGGTCCCGGTCCCCCCCAGAAGCGCCACTTCCCCCGGCAGGACCGCCTGGGCGTCGCTCGAGACGAACACTAGTTCGCGCCAGCCGGTCGTGACCAAGTTGAAGTTCGCGTCCAGCGCGTTGACGGTCACGGTGAATGGCGCCCCGGCCAGCTGCGGATTGGGCGTCCCAGTCTTGCCCGGGGCGACACCCGGCGTAGCGGTCTGGCCCGGCAACAGGATTTGGAGTTGCGTGGCCGGGCTGGGAGGCAGCAGCTCGAACACACTGCCTGCCGCACCCCCCGGCACAGAGCTGGCGCTGGTGGCGCCGTAGAAATTGCCGTCGCTGCCCTGCACCAGCCCACCGCAGGGACTCGAGCCAACGGAGGTGAACTGCCAAAGGACGCTCAGGTTTTGGTTGATAGGCGCAGCAGGATCGAGCTGAAAGACGCCGCCGTAGCGGTTGAAGGCCAGGTTCAGAATGCCATAGAAATTGCCGTCGCTGCCCCGCACCAGCCCGCCGCCGTCACCGTCCAAGTCGGTCTGGTCGAACGACGCAAGAGTGGTGATGTTGAAGGGCGCGTTCGTATTGATTTGGAAGACGGTGCCGGCGGGGTTGAGGAGGGTCTCGCCGCCTTCAGTGGTAGTGCCGTAGAGGTTGCCGTCGCTGCCCACTGCCAGGCCGGCCTTGGGCTGGCCGCCATCGCTGCCGCCGCTGAACGTCCAGACAGTTGTGAGTGCTCCCGGAGCCAACTGGAAGATGGTGCCGTAGCCGTTGCCACCGCTGTAGGTGGCGCCATAGATCGGGCTGTTGAACACCAGGCCGCCGGGCTGCATGAGCCCAGCCATCGGCTCGCCCCCATCGCTGCCGCCACTGAATGACCACGCAGTGTGCACGGAGTAGGGCGGGGAGAGCGGATTGAACCAGAATACGGTGCCATAGCCGTTGCCCCCCTTGGAGGTGGTGCCGTAGAAAGCGTCGTCCCAGGCCCGCAGCAGCCCCGCCACGGGCACGCCCCCATCAGCCTGCCCGGTGAACGGCCAAAGAGTCGTCAGGCTGTAGGGCGGGGTCGGGCTGATTTTGAACACGGTGCCATAGCCGTTGCCGCCTTGGGAAGTGGTGCCGTAGAAACTGCCGTCGATGCCCTCCGCTAGCCCAGCCAGGGGCGCGCCTCCATCACTGCCGCCGGTGAACGTCCACAGAGTTGTCAGTTCGTGGGGCGCGCTCGGGCTGATTTTGAACACGGTGCCATAACCGCTGCCGCCTTTGGAGGTGGCGCCGTAGAGATTGCCGTCGCTGCCCCGCACCAATCCTGCCTTGGGATCGCCCCCATCACTGCCGCCCGTGAAAAAGTAGATGTAGGAGCCGTAAAAGGGGCCAGCGGCCTGGGCCATCGCCCCGACGGCGCTGCCATAGAGGAAGAGCGCGCCGGCCCACCAAGCGGGTTTGAAATTCATACTCTTTATGTCCATGACCGCCAAGCCTTCTCGTACGGCCGCATTGCGCATCAGATCATGTAACTATATACATAATACAGCAGAATCCCCTCGGCGTCCAATCCCAAACTGGTGAGCTATTTGGCCGCCGGCGGCATTCAGGGCCTGCGGCCGCTGCGCCATGAAAAGCGCAAGGCCCGCAGGCGGTTCATTATTTTTGCCAGCGTCCTGTTCCTGTTGCTGCTGGGCACGTTTCTGGGGCTTTACCGCAGACGGTAACCCGGATATTTCCTTCTCAGGCGGCGAGCGGCCCCGAGCCTGCGCTACAGTTGGCACGTGACGTATCCGGGCTAAGACATTGGGGTCGAGTCTGCGCTTTTTTGCAATTGGATTTGAATCGCGGTTCGGGCCGTTACCGGCCTTGCGACCCGGGGCGGGTGCTGTAAGATTGAACGGACATGGCAACCACGCGGCAAAAGACCCCAGGCATCCCGAGCGATTGGCTGGAGGAGTTTGAGGCGGCTGCCCGCCGCCCCCTCAAGACCCGCTTCCGTTATTCCTTCATTCATACCTACAAGCCCGTCCTGGACGACGAGCCGTTCCGCGCTTTTGCGACCATGGCGGACTACCGCCGCTGGTGCGAAGCCAACCTTCCTGATTGGCTGGGTTATGGCCGCCTTTGAGTACCGCCAGGCCGAGGAAATCCGCCGGGCCTTCGCCCGTCATGGCGTCCGCTATCTCTTTCTGGGCAAGTCGGGCGCGATCCTCCTGGGCTTCCCTGACACCACGCAGGACGCCGACCTTTTCGTCGAACGCACCCCAGAAAACGGGCAAGCCCTGGTCCAGGCCCTGCGCCAGTTGGGATTCGCCCTCCGCGACGAGCAGGCCGCGGACATTTTGCGCGGCAAGGACTTCGTGCAATTGAAAAACGGCCCTTTTGACCTGGACCTGGTTTTCGCCCCGGATGGGATTGAGCGATTTGAGGACGCCTGGCGACGGCGAATCGAGGTCGAGGGGTTCCCCGTCTGCCACATCGACGACATCATCGCCAGCAAGGCCGCAACGAACCGGCAAAAGGACCGCGAATCCCTCCCGCGCCTGCGCGCCTTCCGCGAATACTGGCTCCAGCACCGGCACACACCGGGCAACCGTTGACAGCAAAGCCTTCAAGAACCAATGGACCGCAACAGCGAAGGGCTGCTGCTGGAGCCTGAAAAGGAGGAATTGGAGGCGCTGGTTGAACTGAGCGAGCAGATGTCGCTCGTCCGTGCGGCCATAATAAGCGAGGGCGGAAACCAATTCTCCCTGACCGGCGCAACGTTAATGAAAGAGCCGCGTCGCAGGAGGCAAATTCCTCCCACTTTCAATCGGTTTCCGCGCGCGGGCCTATGCGGGTCAGGCCCCGAAGAATTTGCGGATTTCGGCAAGGACCTCGGCCAGGCGGTCGATTTCGGCGGTGGTGTTGTAGAAGTAGAAACTGGCGCGGGCGGTGGATTCGACGCCGAGTTTGCGCATGAGCGGTTGGTTGCAGTGATGGCCGCCGCGCAAGGCGATGCCGCGCTGGTCGGCCACTGTAACGACATCGTGGGCGTGCACGTCATCGAGCACAAAGCTGACCAGTCCGGCCCGGCCGGCGGGGGGCCCGAAGAGGCGGACGCCCTTCAAGGGGGAGAGCAGGGCGTAGGCGTAGGCGCCGAGTTCCTGGTCATGCTCGGCAATGCGTTGCCGGCCGACGCGGTCCAGGTAGTCCATGGCGGCGTGCAACCCGACGGCTCCGGAGATGTCGGGGGTGCCGGCCTCGAATTTGTGCGGGGCGTGTTTAAAGGTGCTTTTGTCGAAATCGACCTCGAGGATCATCTCGCCGCCGCCCTGGTAGGGAGGCATGGCCTCGAGGATTTCCTGGCGTCCGCAAAGAACTCCGACGCCGGTAGGGCCGCACATTTTGTGGCCTGAGAAGACCAGGAAATCGCAGCCGATTGCCTGCACGTCCAGCGGGCGGTGGCCGGCGCTCTGGGCGGCATCCACCAGCGTGGTGACGCCGAGCTTGCGCGCCCGGGCGCACAATTCCGCCACGGGGTTGATGGCGCCCAGCGAGTTGGATATGTGCGTCATGGCGAAGAGCTTCACCTTGCCGGTCAGGAATTCGTCCAGCCGATTGAGGTCCAGCAACCCACTGTCTCCGGTCACGGGCAGGAAGGCGAGCCGGGCGCCGGCGCGTTGGGCCAGCAATTGCCAGGGGACGATGTTGCTGTGATGCTCCATCTCGGTGAGCAGGATAACGTCGCCGGCCCGCAGGTACTTGGCGCCCCAGGACTGGGCCACAAGGTTGATGCCTTCGGTGGCGCCGCGCGTGAAGATGATCTCCTCGGCGCTGCGGGCATGGATAAAGGCGGCGGCGCGGGCGCGGGCCGCCTCGAAGGCGGCGGTGGCGCGGTTGCTCAACTCGTGAATGCCCCGGTGCACGTTGGCGTTGTCGCGCTCGTAGTAGCGGCGCAGGGCCTCGAGCATCGCCAGCGGCTTCTGGGTCGTAGCGGCGTTGTCGAAGTAGATCAGCGGCTGGCCGTGGACTTTCTGATCGAGAATCGGGAAATCGGCCCGCAAGGAAGACCAATTCAAGGCGGGTTGGGTTGGCGTGGCGTTCATCTTACATCAGCCCGAGCTGCAATTTGGCGGCCTCGCTCATCATGGCCTGGTTCCAGGGCGGGTCCCAGACCAGTTCGACGAAAACGTCATCGACGCCATCGAGTCCGAGCAGGCGGTTTTGGACATCCTGGGCCAACATTGGGCCCATGCCGCAGCCGGGGGCCGTGAGGGTCATCTTCACATCCGCACGGTAGCTGGCCGGGCCCCGCGGGGTCAGGTGGCAATCGTAAATGAGGCCCAGGTCGACGATGTTCACCGGGATTTCCGGGTCATAGCAGTTGCGCAACTGGTCCCAGATTTCTTTCTCGAGCTGTTCCTGCGTCACCGGAGCCCCTGCGCCGGCGGCCTTGGGCGCGACCTGCACGCCGAGCGCGTCCGCATCCTTGCCTTCGACGCGGAAGAGATTCCCATTGACCAGGACGGTATAGGCGCCGCCAAGCGACTGGGTGATGCAGGCCTGCTGGCCCTTTTGGAGGGTGACCTTGGAGCCGATGGGAATCATGACCGCCTCGAGGTCGCGGGCGAGGATAACGCTTTCGTCGCTGTTCATAACCGTCACAAACATAGCCGATTCGCCGCCAATGCCAAATCAGGTCTCCTCCGTTTCCGTGGTCACGGGCTGGCCTTGGCCTTTGAGGGCGGCCATCAGGGCGTGCCAGGCCAGGATGGCGCATTTGACGCGCGCAGGGAACTTGTACACCCCGGCGAACACGGCCAGTTTCCCCACGTCTGCCGCCACCCGGCCGGTGGTCATCATCTCGCGCACCTGTCCGAACATCCTCTCGATCTCAGCCCGGGTCTTGCCTTTGGCCGCCTCGGTCAGCAGGGAAGCGGAGGCCTTGGAGATGCAACAACCGGCGCCGACAAAGCTAATGTCCCTGACCACCTCGCCTTCAATGGCGAGATAGAGTTTCAACTGGTCGCCGCACAACGGGTTGTGCCCCTGGGCAGAGCAGGTTGGGCGGTCCAGTTCGTGGAAATTGCGCGGGTGCTTGCAGTGGTCGAGGATGACCTGCTGATAGAGGTCGTTGAGTTCGTCAAACATGGTGGGTATGCCGGAAATCCGAAATTGCCATTCGAGCTTTGAGATTCGGGTTCACTTTCTCTCCGCCACATGAGGGTTGGCCTCGAGCCGGTCCCAGATGAGCCGGTCCAGTTCTTCGCGGGCCTGCTTGTGCCGGATGCGCTCGATGATCTCGCCGGCAAAGGCGTGAATGAGCATCCGCCGGGCGGTTTCGCCCGCCAGGCCGCGGCTGCGGAGATAAAAGACGGATTCTTCGTTCAATTGGCCGACGGTGGCGCCATGCGTGCATTTCACGTCATCGGCATAGATCTCCAACTGGGGTTTGGTGTCCACCGTCGCGTCTTCGGAGAGCAGGAGGTTCTTGTTGGTCTGTTTGGCATCGGTTTTTTGGGCGCCCGGCCGGACGAGGATGCGCCCGTGAAAGACGCCCTTGGAGCGTCCCTCGAGGATGCCGTTGTAGTACTCGTGGCTGGCGCAGTGCGGGGCGGCGTGCTCGACAACCATGTGATGGTCGGCCAACTGGTCGGCCCGGGTCAGGTAGAGCCCGTTCAAGACGCACTGGACGCCGGCGCCCGCCAGGCAGGCGCGGATGTTGTTGCGGGAGAGTTTGGCCCCCGTGGCAATCGAGTGGGAGGTCAGGTGGCTGTTCGGCCCCAACCGGACGTCGAGGGCGCCGACATGGAAGGCGTTGAGGCCCTCATTCTGGAACTTGCAATGCTCGACCGTCGCACCCTCCTCCAGCACCAGTTCGGTGGCCGCGTTGGTGAAACACGGCGCCTCCCCCAGGCTCACGTAGCTCTCCAGCACCGTGGCCCGGCTGCCCGGCCCCGCCAGGATCAGGTTGCGCGGATGAGAAGCGGCCCCGGTTTCCTTTGCCGTCGAGATGAACAGCAGGTGAATCGGCGTCTCGAGGACTTCGCCCGGCGCAACCAGGATGAACGCGCCGTCCTGGAAGAAGGCCATGTTCAGCGCGGCAAAAGGGCCGGCCTCTCCCTGGGCCCAGCGGCCGAGGTTCTTCTCGAGCAGCGCGGACTGCCCGGCCAGCGCGCCGGCCAGGCTGCCAACGATCACCCCGGGCGGCAGCCGCCCTGGCGCCGACAACTGCCTTACGCAATGGCCGTCCACAAAAACCAGGCGCGCGGCCTCCAACCGGCCGAACGTCGACCTGGCAATTCTCTGCGGCTCCGGACCTTCCATCGAGGGCTCAAGAACCGGCTTGAACGGCAGATTGGCAATCGGGGCCACGTTGGTGAAACGCCAGTCCTCCTGCTGGAGGGTCGGGAAGCCCAGTTCGGCAAAACGCGCCATCCCGGCCTTGCGCAGGGCAAAGAGCCACGCCGGCGGGCGGGTTTGAGTCTCGAACCACTCGAATTGCTCGAGGTACGGATCGGTTTCTTTCATTCCTGGGCTCTCGGTCGCTCGAATCATAATCTGTGTCGTTCCAACGCTCTGTCAAACCGAGTCATGTAGTTTCCCATGTCATCGAGTCCAACGCAAGCAACACAGTTGAATCCCGCGCCCGGTTTGTGTTACCCTGCGCGCATGGGACGTCAATGGCTGCATGCCAAACGCGCCGCGGCCTCGATGAAGAAGGCCCAGGCCACCGGAAAACTGGTCCGCGAAATCATGGTGGCCGCCCGCATGGGAGGCCCGGACCCCGAACTCAATGCGCGGCTGGGCGCCGCCGTCGAGAAGGCGCGCAAGGAAAGCGTCTCGCGGGATGTCATCGAGCGGGCCACAAGAAAAGGGGCCGGCATCGGCGAGGAGAAACTGGTGATTGAGCATGTTGTCTTCGAGGGCTACGCCCCTCACAAGGTGCCGGTGATCGCCGAGGTTTACACCGATAACGTCAACCGCACCGTGCCGGAAATCCGCCTGCTCTTCCGCCAGGGCCAACTCGGCAATGCCGGCAGCAACAAATTCCTCTTCGACCACGCCGGCATCGTCGAGGCCCACCACCCCGACCCTAATTCCGACCTCGAGGCCGCAGGCATCGAGGCGGGCGCCAACGAAGTCGAACCCTTGCGGCGCGACCAGAACGACGACATCCCCGAAGGCGCCGCCGGCGCGCGTTTTCTGACCGACCGCTCCGCAGTCCACGCCGTTTCCAAGTGGCTCTCTGAGCACGGGTGGAGGGTCGTGACCAGCGAATTGGGGTATATACCCAAGCATTACCCGGAATTGACGGAGCAGCAACGGGCCGAGGCGGGCGAGTTCCTCCAGGCTCTCCAGGAGCATGAGGACGTCCACCGCCTCTGGGCCGCTTTGAAGTAAAGGGCGCAAGTAATGGATTGCAATCCGAGGGGATTTAGGGCATTGGAGAGGAGACAGGTGCACCCAGGCGCCAGCGGAGATAAGTTGAATGTGTTTTAGTCTTACGACAGATGAAAAAGGGGCCCGGCCGGGAAAGACGGGGCGGACCGTTCCGGGCCTCCGAACTTTCGCCCGGCTCGGCTGCGGGTGGTCCGGATTTGGGCTTGGCGTGCTCCTGTTGGGGGCGGGCGCGGCGCCCTGGGGCAGGGCGGCCACCTTCACCGTCACGAACACGCTCGACAGCGGCAGCGGCTCTTTTCGGCAGGCCATTCTCGATGCCAATGCCAACAGTGGGCTGGATACGATCCTCTTCAATATCCCCGGCGCCGGCACACACACAATCAGTCCGGGCTCGGCCCTGCCCACGATCGTCGACCCGGTGGTCATTGACGCGACGAGCCAGCCGGGGTTCGCGGGGTCTCCGCTGATCGAGTTGGACGGGGCCAATGCCGGCGGCGGCAGCAGCGGGATTCGGTTGATCACGACCAACAGCGTTATCCGCGGACTGGTCATCAACCGATTCGGCGAGAGCGGCGTGAGCATCGAAGGTCTGGGGGGCAACATCATCCAGGGCAATAGGATCGGCCTGGACGTGACCGGCACGCTCAGCCGGCCCAACGCCGAGGAAGGCATCTCAGTCTCTTCGTCGTGGGGCAATGTGATTGGCGGAACCAATGCCGCCGACCGCAATGTGATTTCAGCCAGCGGTGATGCCGGGGTTTACCTGCTTGAGGGCGGAAGCAACGTCATACTGGGCAATTTCATCGGAACCACGGCTTCGGGCAAGACGCGTATGGGAAACAGCAATAACGGCGTGGTCGTTTACGATTCCGGCACAAACGTGATCGGCGGCGTCGCGCCGGGGGCGGGCAACGTCATCGCCGGCAACAAGGGCAGCGGCATTTACCTGCTCGGCTCGGGTTCGGCGGGAAACCTGGTCCAAGGCAATTCCCTGGGCACCGATGCGACGGGAAGCCTGGCGCTAAGCAACACGGTGGACGGAATCACGGTTTCCTGGGCGCCCTCGAATCTTATTGGCGGCACGGCCAGCGGCGCGGGCAACGTGATTTCGGCCAACAGCCAGACAGGGATTCTCATTACCGGCAGCACGAACAACCTGGTGCAAGGCAACACCATAGGCGCCAGGACTGCGGCAGGGCAAGCCTTGGGAAACGGCTATGCGGGCTTGACGATTGCCGGGGCAAGCAGCGCCATCATTGGCGGGACCGTGGCCGGGGCGGGCAACGTGATTTCATGCAACCGCCAGGGCGGCATTTTTATGACTGGCTCGACCGGCGTCGTGGCGCAAGGCAACCTGATTGGAACCGACCCGACGGGGACAGTCGCCTTGAGCAATGGCATCAGTGGAATCACCATCGCCGGCGGGAGTTCCAATCTCATCGGGGGAACGGTCGTGGGGGCGGGCAACGTGATTTCAGGCAACCTCGGCGACGGGATTTGGCTGACGGGAGGGGCCACGGGTAATCTGATCCAAGGCAATTACATCGGCACCGATGCGAGCGGAGGGACGGCGGTGGGCAACACCGTCGCCGGTCTGCTGGTCGAGAGCGCGGGCAACACAGTTGGCGGGTCGGCCGGCGGGGCGGGCAACGTCATTTCCGGCAACGGGCTGGACGGCGTGTGGCTGGCCACCGCCGCCGCCGCCAACAATTTCGTCGCTGGTAACTTCATCGGCACGGACGTCACCGGGACCAGCGCATTGGGAAACGGCCGCGCCGGGGTAGGCATCTCGGGCGCCCCGGGCAACAGGATTGGGGGCGCCGGCAATGGCGCGGGCAATGTGATCTCCGGGAACAACGCCTTCGGGATCTACCTCATGGGCAGCGGCGCTGCCGGCAACGTGATTCAGGGCAACAAGCTGGGCACCGATGTCTCCGGGCTGAAAGCCATGGGCAATTCTCTGCAAGGCGTCTATGTGGACGGCGCCCCCACCAATACGTTCGGGGGCCTCTCGCCAGGGGCCGGCAACCTGATTTCCGCCAACCTCGGAGGCATCTGGCTGACCAACAACGCGTCCTGGAATGTGGTCCAGGGCAATTGGATCGGGACCTCCGGCGATGGGATCAGCGGCCTGGGCAATATTGAGTTCGGGGTGATATGCGAAGTGGGAGCCAACCACAATCTCATCGGCGGGACAGCACCGGGGGCTGCCAACCGCATCGCCTACAGCCAGACCATTCCAGGGGTGGGCAATTATGCAGGCGTGCGCGTTCGGAACGGCGCGGCCGACAATGCCATCCTGGGCAACTCCATTTTTGCCAACGCCGGCTTGGGGATTCACCTGGGCGCCAACAACTTGAGCTTAAACGTGCCGTGCGATGCCAACACCTCGGGCATGGCCAACGAGGGTCAGAATTATCCCGTGCTCACCCAGGCAGTCAGCGGCCCCTGCGGCACCGGCATCAGCGGCACGCTCAACAGCCGTCCCAATGCCGTCTTTCTGCTCGAGTTTTTTGCCGATGCAGCGGCGGACCCTTCCGATCATGGCCAGGGACAGGTCTGGCTGGGCGACAAAACGGTCGTCACGGGCGCCGATTGCGACACCGCCTTTGCGGCAGTTCTCACCAACCCCGTGCCCGCCGGCTACGTCGTTTCCGCCACGGCCACCGACGCCGCGAACAACACATCGGAATTCTCCGCCGACATCCCGGTGCTCCCGCTCCCGGCGCTGACGATAATGAGTCCGTCCAGTTCCGGCCAGCCGGGGCCGGGGTCCAATCAAATGGTCCTCACCTGGACCAACACGGCGGCCCTGGCGCTCGAGCAAACCTCGAGCCTCCTCTGGCCGGCCCAGTGGACCGCCTCGACCAATGTCCCGGTTCTGACCAGCAGCAACCTCTGGATGGTCGTCGTGACGCATTCCCCTGCAAACCAATTCTATCGCCTGAGTTTTGAATGAACAACCAACCGCACTCGGATCGGCTTGTCGCCGTCGCGGCATCGGCGCTGCTGGTTGGCGGTGTTTTCCTTGCCCGCGGGCAACCCTCGATGGCCACGGTCCTGGCCAATGGCCCGGTTTCCAACCGGCTGAACATCGTGTTCTTCTCCGAAGGCTACACTAACGGCCAGGCGGCCCAGTTCCTGAGCGATGCGGCCAACGCGGCCAACGCACTGCTCTCCCAGTCGCCTTACCAGGAATACAGCGGCTATTTCAACGCCTACGCGATCTTCGTCGTCTCCCGGCAATCCGGCGCCAGCCATCCCGCCGATGGCATCCAGAAGAATACCTACTTCGGCAGCAGCTACGACATCGACGACGTGCTCATCACTATGCCGCCGAGCGGCCAGGCAAAGGTGGACGCCTTGCTGAAGGCCTTTCTGCCCCGGTGCCCCCTGCCGATTCTGTTGGTCAATGACCCGATTCCAGGGGGCTCCGACGGGTTCGACAAGACCGCCATTGCCTCGGTGGGCCCGGCCACGGCAGAGACCATGAACATCCTGACCCACGAAACGGGGCACGTGCTGGCGAACCTGGGCGATGAATACACCAACGCCCATCCCGGCTTTCCGAACACCGAAGAACCCAACACCACCCGCCAGACGGAAAGCGCCCTCATCAAGTGGAGGGTCTGGATGGACTCCGGCACCCCGGTTCCAACACCCCCGACCGCCGCCTACTCCGACGTCATCGGATTGTTCCAGGGCGCGCATTATCATGTCACAGGTTGGTATCGCCCCAAGTTTGACTGCATGATGAACCATAAGGAAGTGCCCTTCTGCAAAGTCTGCACGGAGGCCCTGGTGAAGGCCATCTACCAGAGCGTCCGGCCGGTGGACAGTTTCACCCCTGCCAACCCGCGCGTGTCCCTGTCCTCCACTCAACAGGCGGTCTTCACTTTGACCGTGCTGCAGCCCGGCACGCACAACCTTTGCGCGCAGTGGTTTGCCGACAGCCTGCCGGTCGCCGGCGCCACCAACTTCCTCTTCACTCCGTCCCCGGCATTCAGCTCCGGCGGCCATCTCATCAGCGCCCTTGTCCAGGACACCACTGGCCTGGTGCGCAGCGACCCGACGGGTCTTTTGAGCCAGACCCTTACCTGGACCGTCAACGGCGGTTTTTCAAATGCAGTGCAACAGGTGACCCTCAGCCTCACGGCCTGCATCCAGGGCCCGCCAAGCTCGAGCGGCTCCAATGCCATCCAGGCAACGCTGGCCGGCGCGGACATCATCAACGCGCTGGCCCAGGCTTTGCCCGGCGCCAGTTTCTCCCCCGCTGCCCGGCTGCTGCTGGTCACTCCCTCGAATGCGGCTGCATCGAGATTCGTCGTTCGCGACACTCTCAATGGAACCCTCAACGATACCGATGTCAGCGCCTGCTTCACCCGGTCTCCCATGGCGGCCGTTTCCAATTCCACTGTCTCGTCCGCCGGACGCGCCTCGGGCACTCAGTACGCCTTGGATCGATTCACCCTGAATTCCCCCACGCTGACCCTGGACCTGTACGGCCTGGCGACGATCACCCTGCCCTCCGCCACCGCGACGGCCACCGTCCTGGGCACCGGCGCGGTCTCCGGCGCGCCCGCCGTTTTTCAAGGCACCGTGGCATTCTCTCCGGCCAAGAGCGAGACGCCCGCGCGCTGACTGCAAAAAAAAAGGCGCGAGTCGAAACTCGCGCCTTGGAGAAAGGTCAAACCGGAGGCCGGCTACTTGTTGCGGAAGCGGCGGACCGCCACCAGCAGGCCCAAACCGCCCACGAGGGAAAGGGCGAGGGTCGAAGGCTCGGGCACGGCGGTGCCCATCCACTCCTGACCGATGTCAATCGGGAGGCCGGTGGAGTCCTCCAGCAGCACCCACTGCGGACTGCTGGCAGTGCCATTGTTCTGCCAGTAATCCGTGAACATACTGCCGACAACCGGAGGGGAGTAGAGGTCCACGCCTGCCGAGTCGCCGGCGCCCAGGCCCGAGAATTGCACGGTGAACGTCAGTTCGTTGCCTGGAACCCACCCAACGAAGGTCCCGGTGGGCGGGGCGAGCACGGTGGGCGGGGTTTGGAAGTCACCCGTGGCGGTGCTGAAATCGAGGGTGGATTGGGCAGTCGGCACGATATGAACCGGGCCGCTGTCATAAACCAACGTGCCGGGAGTTGCGGTGGGGGGAGTTGGGAAACTGCCGGTCGTGAGGGGGCCGTTGTTCAGGTACCAGCGCACATCCACTGTTACGGTTCCGGAAAACGCGCCGCCCGCGCCGCCGCCGATGCCGTAATACTCGAAGGAGAAATTAGTGATATACGCACCTGCCGTGTTAGCCAGGATAACCTGGTTTCCGAATTCGAGTTGCGCATCGCCGAAGCGGGTCCCGCCGTTCACTGGAGTGGCGGTGTTGTTAAAAAGCACATCTGCCTTTGCTGACAAGCCCCACGCCAAGGCGCCCACCACCAACCAAGCACTCTTTCTAAACAGATTCTTCATATGTTTACTCGTATGGTGCATCCTGGCTGCGATGAAGCGGCCAGCTAAAACGATTTCTGGGTCATCTTAGCCAAAATGGATTTAGTGTCAACATTTTTTTCAACTTTTTTTCCGCGTCCTTTTTCCACTCGGTTTTAGCGTCTGCGCCGGGCTGGGCCGAAGTAGTAACCGCCGTGGACCCGGACGCCCTGGATGCGGGGGACAGATCCCTGAGGGTGGCCGGGTTTGCCCTGCTCGAAGAGGGCGGTATAGCGATAGTCGAAGCCATCGAGTTTGACGCGGGAGATTTTCTGGCTGATGAACCGTTCGATGGCATTGACGTGCCGGGCATCCTCGGCCACCATCAGGGTAAGGGCGTCGCCCGTGTGTTCCATCCGGCCGGTGCGCCCGATGCGGTGAATGTAGTCCTCGGGATGCTGGGGCACGTCGTAATTGATGACGTGGCTCACGTCGGCGATGTCGAGCCCGCGCGCCGCGATGTCGGTGGCGACCAGGACTTCGAAGCGGCCTTCGCGGAAGCCGCGGAGGGCCTGTTCGCGTTCGTTCTGGGTGCGGTTGGAGTGCAGGAGGGCGACGGCATGGTTGTGGCGCTTAAGGAGGTGGGCGACACGGTCGGCGCCCTGCTTGGTGCGGCAGAAGACGATGACGGAGTCGAAGTTGACCCGCTCGAGCAATTCGAGGAGCAGGTCGGTTTTCTGGGCCTCTGCGACGGGATAGAGAGCGTGGCGGACGGTGTCTTTGGGAGTGCGGCGCGCCCCGATTTCGACGGTTTGGGGGTCGCGCATGGCCCACTGGACGAGGGCCTCGATCTCCGGCGGGATCGTAGCCGAAAACACCGAGGTGTGGCGCTGGCGCGGACACCGCTCGACAATCCGCCGCACGTCGGGCAGGAAGCCCATGTCGAGCATTCGGTCGGCTTCATCCAGGACCAGGTATTTGGTTTGGCCCAGTCTGCAATGGCCCTGGCGCAGGTGGTCCAACAGCCGGCCCGGGGTGGCGACGATGACATCAACGCCGCTCTTGAGCGCATCGATCTGGCGGCCATAGGCCACGCCGCCAAACACGACCACGGTGCGCAGGCCGGTGAAGCGGGCGAAATCGCGGATGGCGGTTTCGACCTGGGCGGCCAGTTCGCGGGTCGGTTCCAGGACCAGGAGGCGCGGTCCAGGGGCATGCTGGCCAAGCTGGGAGAGGATAGGCAATGCGAAGGCGGCGGTCTTGCCGGTGCCCGTCTGCGCACTGCCAATGACATCCCGGCCTTTCAGGATTAGCGGAATCGTCCGAAGTTGAATCGGCGTAGGTTCGATGTAGCCCATCGCCTTGACCCCCTCCATTATGGCACTGGAAAGCCCGAATTTGTTAAACGGCATATACTATAACTATACGAATAATAGCAGGCATCACCCAAGGCGAAAAGGCAAATGTCGAGGGATCGCGGAGCGGCCGCCCCTGGCCCCTGGTCACGGGACACTCGTCACTGTTTCACTACTCTCTCCCGGACTTCGCCTTCCGGCCAGACGTCGGTGCTGGACAATCGAGGTCGGCTGGGGACAACGATTACGCTTTTAGACAATGATTTCGGTTTGAAGGGGGTGCCTTGCGGGGCGTTGACTTGCTCTAAAAAGTGACTTGGCCTATACGATAAGATGCCAAAGTGCCTGCTAATCACAGTTCCGCGAGTCTCCGGCCTTAATGCGCCCGAATCCAGAGGAGAGCCCGGCCAGAATCGGTCCAACCAAGGGAGGTCAGCGTGGAAGGAAAGCTTCTGACGATCAAAGAATGGGAAGAGGTGGCGCGCAAAGCGGGTTACAACCCCGGCAACATGGCTGCGCTCTGCTCGATTTCCGAGCGCCAGATGCAGCGGCTTTTCCAGCAGCACGTCAAGTGCACCCCCAGCCGCTGGCTGCGCCTGCTCCAATGCCGCCTGGCCAAACAACTCATTTGCCAGGGTTATTCCAATAAGGCCGTCGCCTCCGAACTGAAATTCTCCAGCCAGTCCCATTTCTGCCGGGAATTCAAAAAGGTCGTCGGAACATCCCCCAAGAACTTTGCTCGCGCGCAGAACAGCAACCCGGCCACGTCGTCCAGGATTTCGCGCGAAAGCTGGAACGCCCTCGAGCGCTCGCCGGTCGGCTTGCCGGAGAGCGGGGCTGGCAAGAGCGGCCTGCGAGGCAATGAAGCGGTCCTGCCTCCCAAGAATGGTTAATGCAAACTCATTATGAACTTATGCGCAGCTTATTCCATGGCCCCGGGGGCGCCGGGCGCCCAAATCGCGCTCCGTTGCGCGCAAAAGGATCGCTTTTAGACAAGAATGTCGCCTGGGGACGATCTGTGTCGTATTTGGACAATGATGTCGGTTTTAGAAAATCCTTTTAATTTGATTGGACTGCAACTGTTAGAGTTAATCACATTCACAAGCAAGGGCGCAGGTGCTGCTCGAACTGCGTAGTGAGCGGGCGCCGGAAAGCGGATGCCCTAGCAGACCAGAGTGTCTGACCCTGAGTAAAGAAATCAAACTAGTGTATATGAACAACAACGTAAGGAAGATTCGAAGTCTCAGCGCGTGGGTTCTGGGTGGCCTGACGTCCCTCATGATTTGTCTGAGCGCCCTTGCACAATACAGCGCGACCTCGACATCACCCAATTCACCCATCACCATCTCCGCGGGGACCCCCGAGGGGGCCACCGCTGCCTCGCTGTACCCATCGGTCATCGACCTGACCGGCGCCAAGATTGTCGGCACGCCCGGCAGCGTGATCGAGAAGATCACGGTGAGCGTGAACCTGACGCACAGTTACACTCCCGACGTGGGTCTGTTGCTGGTGGCCCCCAACGGGCAAGGTGTGGTGCTGATGAACGGCGCCGGCACCGGGCCGGTCACCAGCTTGACGCTGACCTTCGACGCCGTCACCGGTCAGGCCATTGTTCAGGGCCAGGCCCTGACCGCGGCCACTTACGCCCCCACGGACTTGACCGCCCACCACAACTTTGTGAACGCCTCGGGCCCCGTTAGTTCGGCGCTCGGTTCACCTCCGGTAACCGCAAGCTGCATAACGCTCCAACAACTGGCGGCGAACTTGAACGGTACGACTGCCGGCCCGAATGGGCAGTGGCAGTTGTACGTACAGGACGCTGCCGTAGGCAGCTCCGGCTCGATAAGCTCGTGGACCTTGAATCTCTACACGACGCCGGTCTTTGCCAGCGTGAGCGCGACTTCCGTCACCTTGGCGGAGAACGGCGCGGCGACCACTCTCGGTTTCTCCGTGCAGGACTCCAGCCCGCCGCCGCAAGGGGGATTCACGGTCACCGCAAGCGGCGCCGCCACCAGCTTGGTCACTGTTCCAGCGACCACGTCCGGCCTGAGCGGCACAGTGACCCTGACGCCCGTTGCGAACGTTTTTGGCGGTCCATCCACTCTCACGCTGACGGTCAGCGACGGGACCGCCTCGACCTCCACCAACGTTGCTGTGACGGTCACGCATGTTGAGCAGACGCCCGCCATCGCGCTGTCGACGAACAGCGCGATATTGGCCCAAGGCCAGATTAGCCAGGGCATGGCGGTGACGTTGAGCGACGTGGACCAGTCAAACCTCACCGTCACCGTGACCTCAAGCAACCCCAATGTCGTTTCCCCGAATGGCGTTTTCTTCAGTCCCGCCGGACCCTACACGCCCGGCTCTTACGTTGCCAATTTTGCAATCGTCCCGGAGGGCAACGCCCCCGGCGGCAGCACCGCCAAATTGACCTTCACGGTTTCCGACGGCAACATCAGCGGCGCCCCCCAGACCCTGGCGGTGACCGTGAACCCCGTGCCGCAGCAGGTTTGGGCCAATACGAACGTGATCACCCTCTCGGCATCCACCCCGACCAACCCCGCTATCGTCGTTAGCAACGTGGCCGGCGTGGTCGCAAAGATGACCGTGGCGGTCGATGGACTGGAGAATGTGGACCCCTCGACCCTGAAAATCGCGCTGCACTCGAAAAACACCGGCGCGACCCTGACCCTGCTCGCCCCGTCCGATGTTGCTTCCACCTCACGAAACTACGCCCAACTCGTCTTCGACGATAACGGCACGGGTGCTCTGCCCACCACCCACGACACTCCCACCAACGCCGTCGTCCTCCACCCCTCAGGCGGGAACCTGGCCAGTTTCATCAACGACTCCCCCAACGACACATGGACGCTCGTGGTCACCGACGGCTATTTGGGCGCCTCGTCGGAAATCGTTGGCGGCTGGCTCGTCAATCTCTACATTGCGCCTATCGTTGCCCCGGTCAGTCCCGCCACCCCGGTCGTGACCATGCCCGAACAGGGCAGCAGCACGATTACCTTCACTGTGACCGATCCGCAAAACGCGGCGATCTACTCAACTAATGTTCAAGTCACGACGGATAACCCCGCCTTAATCGGCATCAGCAATCAGACCTATACAAACGGGAACGGCTCGGCCGTCCTGACTGCCAACTACGCCGACAACACATCCCCGCAGTTTGGCGCCGGCCATGTCATCGTTACCGCCACGGACGCCAGTGGTTTCGTGGGGACAAACACTTATGCGGTCACGGTGACCTTCGTAAACCACCAGCCCACCGTGGGTTTCATTCCGAAACAGGTTACGTTCAACTCGCAGCCGGTTACCACGCCGCCGTTCACCTTGAGTGACGTGGACTATCCAAGTCAGCCTTTGACTGTCTCGGTTAACTCGGATAATCCGAAGCTCCTGCCCAACAGCAACATCATCCCCAATCTGGTATCAAACAATGTCTCCAAAAACAGCTATACTTATACCTTGACCCTCTACCCGGTCGGGACCACCCCCGGCCAGGCCAACGTGTCCGTCACGGTTGACGATGGACAGGGCCTGGCCAACAGCACCGCCGTCAGCGCTTTCGTATTCTTCGCCGAGGGTCCCGCCAACCCGCTCTTCGCCAACCCGACGCCGATAGATGTGCCGGCCGGCGCCAACGCAACCACCTATCCTTCGACCATCACCGTCAATAATCTGATCGGCGCCGTGGGCACGGTTTCGGTGACGTTGTTTGACCTCAGTTACAATCAGTACATGAGCGGGCTGAGCGTCCTGCTCGTCAGCCCGGAGGGCGGCGTGGCGCACTCCGCGTTGCTGCTCGCCAATATTGGCGATGGCGCAGTCGGTTTCACCAACACGACGCTGGTCTTCGAGGACGGGCAAACCAGCCTCCCCGCCACCGGACCGCTGGCCACCGGCATCTTTGAGCCGACAAGCCATGGCCCCGACCCCGTGTTTCCGCCCTATCCGAGCGCCGCGAACAACCAGGTTCCGGAGTCCTCGCCCGGAGCCACGTACATCGTCAACCTCACGAGTGCCTTCAAGGGCCTGAGCGGGACCAACCTCAATGGCACCTGGTCGCTCTACATCAATAACACGAACCAGCTCGGCAAAGGCGTGCTGCTCAACGGTTGGCAGTTAAGCATTACCACGACCCCCAACGTCCAGGCGCCCAAGAACCTGACCCTGGCGGAACAACCGGTCAATACCGCCACAGTGAACGTTCCAGTGATCGTGGGTGATGTGGAGATAGGAGGCAACATCGGGGTTACGGCCACTCCCACGCCGAGCGGCATTATCAGCGTCAATCCCCAGGTCGACTCCAGCGGGAACTGGAGCTTGAATATCACCCCGCAGCCTTATCAATATTATTCCAACATCGTCGTCAGCATATTGGCTACGAATGCACAGGGGGCCGCCTCGAGCAATTCGTTTGACGTCACGGTGTACCAGGTGCCCCTGGCGCCTGTGTTGGTGGAATCGGCCATCCCCAATATTACCATGAGCCGGGCCACCCTGGGCAGCACGACCTTCCATGTTTGGGACCCGCAAAACCAGCCCCTTGGTTTCTCGGTCGCCTCGACCGACCCCAAGGACCTTGGCGTCGTCAGCACTGTCACCGGCACTCCTGTCGTGGAGACGCTCTATGGCCAGAGCGTCAACGTCTATCCGGTCACAGTTACCGTCCTGCCCAATGGCGTGTTCTACGGCGGCCCGATTGCCGTGGATGTTACCGTGAGCGACGGCACCGCCGCCAAACCACTCACCACCGACTTTACCGTCACCGTCATCGAGGGCGGGCCGTTGTTTGCCAACGGGGACAGCTCGCCGGTGAGCCCCATTTTATTGCCCATCGGCTACCCGGTGACCAGCAACGCCGTTCCATTCCCCTCCGAAATCAACGTCAGCGGTGTAAATGGTTACGTCACCGGCGTCGAGGTGACCCTCGTTGACTTGCAGCACCAGTTTCCTTCCGAGATTGACGCGCTGTTGGTTGGCCCCGACGGCCAGACTGCCGTGGTGCTGATGGCCCATGCGGGCGATGGCATCCCGACTCCCGCGGGTGGCGTGCGCCTCACCTTTGACCAGTCAAGCGCCAACACCCTGGTGTTTGGGTCTCCCCTGGCCAGCGGAACCTATCAACCGGCCAACTTTGCCGGTGCCCTTACTTTCGCCTCGCCCGTGCCGGCCCCAACCCTGTCCGGCTTCTACAGCACCAACCTGAACGCTTTCTATGGAGTCCAACCCAACGGCCAATGGAGCCTTTATTTCATGGACGACAACTACGGGGGGAGCGGCACCATTGACAACTGGATGCTGTCCCTGCAGACCAGCCCGGCGATACAGACCATCGGCCCGGTGACCACGCTCGAGAATAACGCGGTCGTGGTTCCAGTGAACCTCCTTAGCGACACGCCGACGGACTTCACCAAGCTGACGGTTACAGCCGCCAGCAAAGGTGACGAAGTGCCAACCAACCTCGTCGGCAAGCTGGTTCAGAGCATCACCCCGACGGTGAATACTACCAACCCCAGCATTTGGTACTTGGCCATTACTCCTGCGCCCAACCTCCCGTCCAGTGTCATCGCTGCGAACGCCACGGTGGACATCAGCGTGACCGTCCATGGCCCGAACCCCTACACGACCAGTTTCCCGTTAACGGTGCTGTATTCCAACGTCCCGCCGGTGATCACGCCCTCTACGAACAACCTGGTCCTGACCGAAGACGGGAGCGGTTCGCTCAATCTCGCCTTCTACGACGTCGATTCGACGCTCTACGGCTACAATCTGGCCGTCTATTCGGTCTCGACCGCCTTGCTGCCCGATTTGCCCATCAACAGCCTCATCCCGTACTTTTCGACGAATGTCTTCCAACCCGGCACGACACCCAACTCCGTTTCCATCACGCTCACCCCGAACCAATACGCATACGGGACGAACCTGGTGGAATTCGTGCTATACGACGGGAACACCTATGTAACGAACCCGATTACACTCAGCGTAATCCACGTCTATCAACCTCCCATCATTAGTGGCCTGAATTCCTCCTATAACACGGCGGCCGCCACAACGAGCCAGCCGATCAGCTTCTCGGTATCAAGCGTCGAGGGCGTTTCGGCCAAGAACATTACGGTGACCGCGACTTCCCTCACCACGAGCATCGTGCCCGCCAACAACGTCGTTTTGACCCAAAGTTCCAGCGACCCGTCCTCTTACACCCTGGTTCTCACCCCGGTAGGCACTCAGTCCGGCGCCGCCACTATCAGTATTGTCGCCACTGACCCAACCAAGGCATCCAGCACGAACACGTTTAGTCTGGTTGTCGCCGCGCCGCCGGCCAACTTCGTGGGAAGCGGGTCGGTGCAACTGGGAACAAATGCCACCGGCAGCGTGTCTGTCCCGTTCGTCTTCAACAAACTCACGTTCGGCACCGACCCGTCCTACCCGGTCTATGACGTCAAACTGGAATTGCGCGGCTTCAGCTACAGCGATCCCGCCAACCTCGATATGTTGCTGGTCAGCCCGGATGGCACCGCCGTCATGCTGATGTCCGGCGCCGGCGGGACCACGCCGGTCAACAACCTGGACCTGGTTTTCGATCAGAGCGGCGTGCCCATGCCAAGCTCGGGTGGCGCAACAATCAACAGCGGCACCTACCAGGCCAGTTACTACACGGGTGGAAAGCGGGCCTTGCCGGCGCCCGCCCCGCAGCCACCCTACAACGGCGCCCTTTCGGCCTTCCAGGACAAAGCGACCGCGAACGGGACTTGGACCTTGTACGTCAATGATCTGACGGGCCAAGATGCCGGCTCGATTGCGGGCGGGGCCTTCCTGACGATCACCACGCGTCCGGTCATCACGATCTCTGCTCCCGTCGTGACGATGATGGAGAACGCCATCAGCAATGTCAGTTACACCTTGAGCGACTCAACTACAGCGCCCGGGGCGTTTCAGGGCTTCCAGGTCAGCGCGACCTCGTCCGGAAACAAGGCCGTGCTGCCGCTGGGGAGCACAAACGTCGTGGTTAGCGGCCCGGACACCAACGGCCTGGGCGCCATCAAATTGCAGCCTGCGTATTTGCAATTTGGCAGCAACGTGGCCATCGCCCTCGCGGTCACTCGAACCGCCGATGGTGTCACCGGCAGCAGCGTGCTCACCGCCACGGTAGTTCCGACGAACTTCCCGCCCATCGTCTATCGCTTGCTGCCGCAGACCACCCCGGCGACGACTCCCATTGCCGTCGAGGTTCTGGTTTCGGACATCGATACCCCGCTGTCGTCCCTTTCCATCTCCGCAGCCCCGCTGACCCCCGGCGACGCGAATATCATTCCAGCCTCGGGCCTGGTGTTCAAGGCCAGCGGCTCCAACTCGATCACGGGTCTGAGCCAGGTGTCTCCGGGCCTCGGCTCAGCTTTCCTGGATATCACACCCAACCAGGCCGCCAGCGGCGTGGCAACCATCCAGCTCACGGTGACCGACCCGGAAACCGCGAGCGGCTATGTCTTCACCAATACCGTCACGAGCAACCTGGTGGTGAATGTGACGTCGGTCCCAGGCATCCCGTACGTTACGCCCGATTTCACTCTTCCCCAATCGGTGGCGGCCGGCAGCAGCACGGTTCTTACGTTCACGGTTGGCACGCCTACTCCTACTCCGCCGCCGGTCTTGCTCCTCACTAACGTGACGGCAAACCCGCCGGGCTTGATCAATAACATCGTCGTCGCGCAGGCCAGCGGCAATAACTGGAACGTGACCCTTCCTGCGCAAGCCGGCGTGCAAGGACAAGCCACCATCAGTGTCCAGGCTTATGATGCGACCCACAAGCTGTTCGGCGGCGTGTACACATTCACGCTGACGGTGACCCCGACGCCGCAGCACGGCTACACGAACAGCACGCCGTTTGTCATCGTGGACGACGCTCCCGCTTCGCTCTATCCTTCCACGATTCCGGTCAGTGGATTGTACGGGACGATCAAGGACGTGACCGTGACGCTCTATGGGTTCCAACATACTTACCCGTCGGACGTCGGCGTGCTCCTGGTTTCCCCGCCCAATGCGAGCGGCGTCAGCCAGAAGATCGTGCTGATGAACAGGGCCGGCGCGGGCTATTCCATCTACCCCACCAACCCAATCAACCTGACCTTCGATCAGAACGCGCCAACACCTGTCCCGCAAGATGCGCTCATCCAGAGCGGCAGCTACCAGCCCGCCGATTACTTGATCGCCGGGGGCGCCTACAACTTCTTCCCCCCTGCGCCGGCGAATCCGTACGAACTGACTCTCAACGACCTTATCGGCGCTTCGCCCAATGGGACGTGGTCGCTCTACGTCCAGGACAGCGTGGCCGTTGACGGCGGCAATGTCTTCGGCGGATGGTCTCTGTCCATCACGACCCAGCCTCAGATCAACGGCTTAAGCAATGTGACTATTGCTGAAAACGGCTCGACTACCGAGAACTTCTCGATCGCGGACGATTCTCCGAGCGGCCCGTCCTTCACATTCGGCTTCAGCAGTGGGAATTCCACCTTATTCCCGCAGGGCGCCCTCAGCGTGGGCCCGCCCGACAAGACCGGCACGAATTTCGTGCTGACGATTACCCCGGCACACGATCAGTCTGGGACCAATACCGTCACGGTCCAGGCGACGGACATCAACGGGTTCACTGCAACAGATACGATCACGGTCTCGGTGCCCTTTAGCGCGCAGCCGCCTCAGGTCGCCTTCGTCCCGACCAATTATTTCACTATGCTGGCCGGGCAAACCCTGACCGTCCCGGTGAGCTACAGCGATCCTCAATCCCTGCCGCTGGCCCTCTCGGTGGTGGGTTCCAGCAACACGAACCTGTTGCCGCTGACCAGCTTCATGGTCGCTGGCACCAATCTGGTGATCCGTCCTTATGGCGCCAATTACGGCCAATCGGTGGTCACCGTTCAGGTCCAGGAGCAGGGCGGCGGAGGGTTGGCAACCCAGACCAACCTCACGGTGAACGTGGCGGCGGTGCCGAACCTCTTCGGCAACGGTGGCCTTATCGATATTATTGACTACAGTCAGGCTAGCCCGTATCCGTCGGCTATCAAGGTGAGCGGGATCGTCGGCAACATTTTGGACACCAAAGTCACGCTCCGGAACTTTGGGCATACATTCCCCCATGACGTCTCGGCCGTGCTGGTCGCGCCGGGAGGGCAGGAGATCATCCTTCTGAGCCGGGTGGCTGAGGGGGACTGGAGCGGCTCGGCGGATATAACGCTCGATACTTACGCCACGACTCCTTTGCCGATAAGCGCCCCTATCACCAACGGCACCTATGCGCCCACGTCCTACAATTCGGACTTGGTGTTCCTGGCCGGCAACCCTGTCGGACCTTACGTTACCAATCTGACGGTCCTGAACAACACACCCGCGGCCGGCACTTGGAACCTGTATGTGCAGGACGACGTCAAGCAGGACTCAGGCACAATCACCAACGGCTGGACGCTCGAATTCGCGACCGATGCTCCAACCATCCAGCCCGTCCAGTCGCAGACCGTGGCGGAAAATGGGTCGTTGCCAGTGGCATTGCAGGTCGGAACCTACGTGCCGGGGGTCCAGGTGACCGGCATCGTTGTCACGGCCACCGTTAGCCAGGAGAATCCGCCTGGCCTGATCACCAGCGGCAGCCTCGTCGCCGGCGCCCCTAACACCAATGGCATGGTCACCCTGACCATCAATCCGGGCGCCAACCTGCCATCGGCCTACCCGGGGTCCGCGCCGTTCTGGCCCGTCAACTCCAATGGCACGGCGCAGATCAATGTGAGTGTCAAGGATGCAACTGGAACAAATCCCGTGACTGTCACTTCGTTCCCACTCACGGTCACCTACATCAACCAGGGCCCGAGCATCGCCGGGTTGGAGAACACCAACACGGCGGCCAACGCTCCGCTCACGTTCGCCTTCACCTTGGTGGATGTGGATACGCCAGCCGTGGAACTGGAGGCCGGCATCCAAAGCGTCAGCGACAACACTGGCAGCGCGATTTCGTTTAGCTCCAAGGGGGCCTCTGCCTCCATCGCGCTGGTTCCGAACGATGTTCCCGGCACGGCTGTCATTACCGTCACCAACTTTGATCCGATTAGCGGACTGACGGCGACTGGAGTTGTGACGGTTGCGGTCACCACGCCAGCGCCGCCGATTTTGGCTCCGATCAGCCCAATCACCGCGTTGCCGGGCGCTCCAGTCCCGATCACGCTTAACATCACTCCGCAGGGCACCCCGCTTAGCGGATTGGTGGTGAGCTACGCCTGGACCCCTGCGAACGACGCAAGCATCGTAATCTCACCGTCGCAGACGACAGCTATTCTCACGCCGGTGGCCGGCTTTATCGGGACCCTCAGCGTTACCGCGACGGTGAACGACGGCGTTACCAAGGTGTCGAAGACGTTCCCGATTACCTTCGCCCTGCCTGCGCCGCCGTCCCTCGGCGCCATCGCCGCGCAGCAGGTGGAGGCCGGGAAGTCCCTGCAAGTGCCCCTGGCGATTCAGGTTGGCGGCATTCCGCTGGGCTCGCTGACCGTCACCGCCACGCCTGCCGATCCGACCATCGTGACAGCCAACGTGTCGGCGAATGCATCTGTCGCCCTCACGGGCGTGAAACCTGGCTCAACCAGCGTCACCGTAGCGGTCAACGACGGCTACAACACGCCGGTCCAACAGACCTTCCAGGTTACGGTGTTCCCGCCGCAACCGCCGATTTGGGGGCCGCTCACCAACCAGATCGTCACGGCCCTCAATACGCCGGTGACAATTACGCTGCCGGTGACCTCGGTTGAAACACCTATCAGCAACCTGGTCTTCAGCGCCATTATCAAGACCCAAGTAGTCAGCAGCGTGGTCTTCACCAATAACGGGACGATCGTTACGGCGACCTTCAACGTGGTGAGCAACGCGGTCGGCACCGAGCCGGTGACGCTCAACGTGTTCGACGGCTACAGCACGGAATCGGCGCAGACGGAAGTCACGGTCACCGAGCTGCCGATGGTCCAGTCAATTGGCCCGCAGACGGTCCAGGAAAACGGGTCGTTGCCGGTGCCCTTCAAGGTCGCATCCAGTGTGGGCAACCCAGTGACCAAGATCGTCGTCACGCCCTCAGTGAGCGTGGAGAATCCGCCCGGGCTGGTCAGCAGTGGCAAGCTGACTGTCGTCGGCCCTGACGCCAATGGCGTGGTGACCCTGACCGTTACCCCGGGCGCCAACCTGCCGTCGGCCTATCCGGGGTCCGCGCCGTTCTGGCCTGTCAACAGCAATGGCACGGCCGTAGTCACCCTTACCGTCGCCGATGGACCGTATCTCAACACGAACTCGTTCCCGCTCACGGTCACTTACGTAAACCAGGCCCCGAGCATTGTCGGGCTGGTGAGCACAACCAACACGACCTTCAACGCCCCGATCACGATTCCATTCACGGCGGCGGATGTGGATACGCCGGCCTCGGAACTGATGGTCGGCATCCAGAGCATAACCGATAACACCGGCAGCGGGATATTCCTCACCTCGAAGGGCAACGCCCAGCTCCTGACGCTGATCCCCTTCGGGAAGGCGGGCGCCGCCAGCATCACGATCACCAACTTCGATCCGATCAGCCAAATGACCGCCACTCAAACGGTGACGATCAACCTCATCGCCGAGGTGCCGCCAACCTTCGCCTCGGTGCCCGCTGTTTCCACCGCCGAGAACACGCCCGTCACGGTGCCTCTGGATATCGCCTCGACGGTTACGCCGGTCATGAATCTCACCTTTAGCTACGAACTCTCCAACAGCAACCTCATTTCGAGCGTCTTCATCAGTCCGTACCGGTTCGCCGTCGGCAGTACCACCGCCTCGGCCCAGGTCATCCCGGCCAATGGCCAGTCCGGCGTGTGCGCCGTCACGATCTACGTCAGCGATGGTGTCGCAACCGTGTCGCAGTCCTTTGTTGTGACTGTCGTGGCGACGGCGCCGATCTTCGCCCCGATTGCCGACGTTTCCACGCCCAAGAACACGGAGGTCACGGTGCCTCTCTATGTCACCCCGACGGTTACCCCGCTGGCCAATCTCACCTATAGCTACAAGGTTTCCAATAGCAACCTCATCTCCAGCGTCGTCATTAATCCGGAGCGGTTCCCCGTCAACGGTGTCGCCGCCAACGCCCAGATCTTCCCGGCCAGCAACCAGTACGGTTTCTCCGTGGTAACGATCTCGGTTAGCGACAGCGTCACAACTGTCTCGCAGTCGTTCGCCCTCCTGGTCCTGCCCACGCCGCCCAGCCTTGCCCCGATCCCCGAAGTGGCCACCGTCGTCGGCGCCGTGGTCAATGTCCCGCTGAGTGTCGTCTCGCCTGACACGGCACTGACCAATCTGACCTTTGTCGGCTCGAGCACCAACACCGCCTTGGTCAGCGGCGTCACCTTCGCCACGGCTGGCACGAACGTCACGGCCACCGTCAACCTGGTCGCCAACCAGACGGGCACAGCCAATGTCCTCATCGAGGTGTCCGATGGCTATTCCACCTCCTCGCGGACCTTCACGCTGACCGTTGCCCCGAGCGCCGAGCCCCTCTACACAAGCACTCAGACTGTTTCCTCCGGCAACAGTTGGCTCGGCAACTATTGGCAGCTCAACGGGACAGGGGCCCTGACCGGGCCTCCGACCGCCGGCAACACGTATGCCCTGATAGCCAACGGCACGGCCTTTGGAAGCAGCACGGCCAACACGCGCACGCGCAACCCGGCCGTGAATGGGGTGCAGACCTTCCCGGGCGATTCGCTGACGATCAACACAAACACCGAGCTTCGGATGAAGAACAACGGTTCGATTCTGAACTTCCCGGGCGTCAACGGCAAGCCGGGCCTGATCCTCAACGGGGGCGTCATCAATGTGGGTGATGATGGCAATTTCCCAATCACCGGCGTTATCGAGGTCACCGCGCAGTCCTACCTGTGTCCGGGCAACAACGGCGGCGGTGGGCTCTCTACTGGATCGCCCGGCGAACGTTCGGCGGATATTCAGGGCCAGCTCACCGGCAGTGGCACCCTGGTAATCTTTGAAGCGGACGCCAGGGTTCCGCAGAAGGTTTCCGGCAGTTCGAACACGTTCAGCGGCCAGTGGGTCGTGAAAAACGGCTTGCTCCAGGGCGCCGGAGCCAACTCGCTGGGGACCAACAGCATCACCATCGATCCGCAGTACGTGCTGCCCGTGCCTCCGTTCTCCTCGACCGCTCCGGTGGTGAACGTGGGGCCCCCCGCCATTGCCACGAATGTGCCGCAGTTGGAGGTGAATTACAACCTTAACAGCGCCGGCACGCTCACCCTGGCCAACGGCGGCCAATTCAAGCTGCACGAGAACGTCTGCTTCACGGCGGTCACCATCGATGGCACGGCCTTGCCGGCGGGCACGTATTTCTACAACGAGTTGTATGAGCAATTCCCGGCGAACTTCACGACCGGGGGTTCCGGCAGCATCACCGTGCAGCCCTACGGCACGCCGCCGACGATAGTCACACTCATGCCGACCCTCGTCGGCAAGGTCCTCAAGATCACCTTCACCGGTGTTCCGAATGCATCCTATATCGTCCTGGGCAGTTCCAACCTCAAGACCTGGGTCCAGGTCGGCTCGCCCATCACAACGGACTCCAACGGGAATGCGGAGTACGACGCCACCGTGAGCGGCTCCGGCGAGGAGTACTTCCGCGTGCAGCAACAGTAACCTGTTTGCACTGATTCGCAGCCGCCCGCTGGCCCCCCAGCGGGCGGCTTGTTTTTTTGTACGGCAGTGAATAAAGGATTGACATACGGTGTCTTTTCAATGTACTGTGAAGTCCGATTACTCGTATGCTGACTTGTCGCTTTTGGAAAAATGCGGCGTTTATAGACAAAACGCGTTCTGGAATCGCGGTTCAGCGCACTTGAATTCCTTAAAAAACAACCGAATGATCACTCGAAAAGATGAGGTGGAGGCCGAGAACAGTGCTGGGTTCGTGGCGCGCGTGCGAGAGTGGGAGCGGGTGGCAAGAGAAGCGCATTTCAAGCTGACCAGGATGGCTGCCTTGTGCTCGATCTCAGAGCGTCAGTTGGAGAGGATGTTCAAGAGGTACCTTAACTGCACGCCGAGTCAATGGCTGCGGGAATTACAGTGTCGCCTGGCCAGGGACCTGGTCGCACAGGGCTACACCAGTAAGGCGGCGGCGGCGGAATTGAAATTCGCGACGGACGCTCATTTCTGCCGCGAGTTTAAAAAGGTCTTCGGCACATCGCCGCAGACCTTTGCGCCCAACCGTCTGGCTTATTTGAGCCTGGCTGGGCTGGACCTTCTTGGGCGGGCTGTCCGTGAGACAGGCGAGCTCGGCGCAATGGAGGCGCCTCGGTTGCAAGGCACAAGGTCAGACGGGCGCCTTTACGCGGCGTAACGCCGGATTCAGGCATCCGTGACGGCGCTCTCAGGTCTGTGATTGGGTGGAGGCTGGAGGAGGGAGAGGCTCGAGGAGGGCAGGCGGCGGGGGCGGTGGGTCCGATGCCGGAGCTTCAGTTGCCGGAGGAGGTTGCAGGGGTTCGACTTGCGCCGGACCGACAGGCGAGCTGTCCTGGGGAGCCGGAGCTTCGGTTGCTGGGGGAAGTTGCGGGGCCGCAGGTTGCGGTTCCGCCGGGGCGGCCGGCTCGGGCGGCTTGGGTTCGGGTTTGGGGGGCTTGGGGACGGGTTTCTTGGCGGTTTCCAGGAAGCCGTTGGCGAACTCGATGACATGGCCTTGGTGGATGAGCCAGTGCAAATCGGCGATGACCACGGTCTGTTCCGGGGTCGGCTGATTGGCATCGAATTGAGGCCCCGGCGCCGGTGCTTGTGCAGGAGCGGGAGCAGCGTCTTGGGGAGCCGTAGCGGGTGCGGGCAGGGGAAGGGAGACCGGGGCGGGGGCCGGTGACGGAGCCAGGGCTTCGACCAGGTCGCGGCGGGTGCATTTGGCATGGCTGTTGATGAGGTCAACGATGTGTTTAACGCCCTCAGAAACCGGGGCGGCGGCCAAGTCGAGGTAGTGGGGACGGGTAACGCAGACGTGGGTAATCGTCTTGTTGACCTTGAAGAACTGCAAGCCGTGAGTGGCAAACTGCTGGCTGAGGACGGTGGCGATCTGGAGCGGAAACCGGCGCTGGTCCTCCCAGACGCTGCGGATGAGGCGGAGCAACTCAGGGCTGCGCAGGGCGCGCGCCGCCGCGCCGGTCATCGTGTGCGATTCGACCGCCTTGATGATGTTTTCTTTGTGCGTCTGGCGGAAGTGCGTTTCCACCTCTTCCATAGTGCCCAGCCGTAGCGACTCGGGGAGATTGAGGCAGTTGTACTCGGTCCGCCAGCTTTGATCCTCGATCCATTTCTTGACGACCTCCTCGTCGCGGACAATTCTGACGCGTGCCTTGAATGCCTCGAAAGGCATCCGGGAGAAACGCTCGGCATGGAGTTTGCGCAACTGGTTTTGGTAGTCGTGATAGTTTGGGGGGCCGAGGATGACGCCGCTCAGGCCGCATTGGGCGACGAAGGTGTAGGTGCCTTTGGGCGGCTCTTTGGGGGTACGCTCGGCCTGGTAGAACGTGGCGAAGTGCTTTTTGAGCGCGTAGGCGGACGCTTCGTCGTCCGAGAGCCAAAGGGTATCGTCCAAGGCGCAGACGAAGAGGGGCTGGACGGGTTTTCCTTCGGCGTTCTTCTTGACACTGAAAACCGCGGCATGGCGCTCCGGCTTTTGCAGGATCATCTGGGCGATGTCGAAGAGGGGATACGCCCGCCCGGTCATCTTGATCTGGCGGGCCAGGGATTCCACCCCTTTTTCGTCGGGCAGCAAAGAGACGTTGATCTCCGGCAGGGGAGGAGGCGGTTCGTGCTGCTCTCGAGGCTCGGGGCGGCGGAGCGGGCCGCGGCCCCCAGGAGCCGCCCGGTCCCGCCCGGTCTCGGGCCGGGGCGGTCCGGGGCGGCCTTCGCGACGCGGGCGGTTTTCGTCCCGGCGCTGGGAGGGGGGACCCTCCCGGCGGGGCGGCCGAGGGCCGCGCCGGTCAAGGCGGCGCTCGACTCTCTGTTCTTCCCCCTCGTAGTGGGCGTACTTGGCCGAGGAGGGCTCCTGTGCCCAAGCGGGCAAGAAGAGCTTTTCCAGATCGAATTCGTTGTCAGGTAATGTGCTCATTACGTTCCGTCAGGGGCGCATTGCCGCGCACCTTGCAAAGGCCGCTCGTCCATCCAGAATGGAGCGGCAGCCGCCAGATTGCAAGCGTTGCGTGAATTTACTTGTGAGGAGGGTCCTGAGCGGGTGTTTTCCGGGCCGCTCCGGGAGAGTCCGCAAGGGGATGGCTGTAACCTTTCTGTGACAATTGCGGGATTGTCGGGCGGGGGCCGCTGTGTTATTCCTCCAGCGGCATGAAACCCAAGATCCTGGTGGTCGATGATGAACCGGAGGCGGTCGAGTTAGTCGGGTTCAACCTCAAGCAGGCCGGGTTCGAGGTGGTGACGGCGGCGGATGGGGCTGAGGCCCTGAAGAAGGCGCGCGCCCTGTTGCCGAACTTGATTGTCCTGGACCTGATGCTGCCCGAGGTCGACGGCCTGGAGGTCTGCAAGATGGTCCGGCGCGACCCGGTTACCGCGGCGGTGCCCATCGTGATGGTGACCGCCAAGGCCGCTGAGATTGACCGCATCCTCGGCCTGGAACTCGGGGCCGACGATTATATCACCAAGCCCTTTAGCCCGCGGGAGCTGATCCTGCGGATCAAGAAGATCCTCCAGCGCAGTCAGACCGCCGCCGAAGAGCCGGCCGTTCTCAAGTTCGGCGACTTGGTCATCGACGCGCCCCGGCACCTGGTGAGCTGGCACGGCAAGCAGGTCGAGCTGACGGCCACCGAATTCAAGCTCCTCACGATTCTGGCGCAGCGGCGGGGACGAGTGCAATCGCGCGAGCAACTGCTGCGCGACGTCTGGGATTACAACAGCCTGGTTGATACCAGGACCGTGGACACGCACATGCGCCGCCTGCGGGAAAAACTCGGCCCGGCCGCCAGGCTTCTCGATACGGTGCGGGGCGTCGGCTACCGGTTCACGGAGGCTTGAGCAGGTGTGACCTCGGCGCTGCTTCTCCTGGCCTTGGCCGCCCTGGCCGCCCTGGCCGCCCTGTTCTGGGTGCGGCAGGCCAAATGGGCGCGGGCGCAGGAGTCGGCCCGGAAAGAGGTCGAGCGGCTCAAGGAAGAGCAACGGGGCGCTCTGACTCACCTCCAGACACAGCAGGAGGCCCTGTTCGACAGCATGGTCGAGGGATTGGTGGTGCTGGACGAGCACGGCCAAATCCTGCTGGCGAATCGTGCCTGCATTGACCTCTTCGGTTTAACCGCCGACATCCGTTCCCGCACCCTCATCGAGGCCCTGCGCTTGCACGAACTGGCCGAGTTGGTGGATTTGTTGGGGACGCAAAAGCAAGTGCTGGGCAGGCAAATCCGGCTCGCCGGCTCGACCGAGCGATGGCTGGGGGTCAATGGGGCTGCCATCCTCAACGAGCTTGGCCGACGCCAGGGGACGGTTCTGGTCTTCCACGATCTGACCCGTCTCAAGCAGCTCGAGAACACGCGCAAGGACTTCGTGGCCAACGTCAGCCACGAACTCCGCACCCCGCTCTCGCTCATCCAGGGTTACGTCGAAACCCTCCTGGACGGCGCCAAGGACAACCCCGAGGTCGCCGTCAGGTTCTTGCGGACCATCGAGCGCAACGCCGGACGGCTGCGATTGTTGATCGAGGACTTGCTGGTGATTTCCGAGTTGGAATCCGGCCGGGTCAAACTTGAGTTTCAGGCCGTGCCGCTTCATTCGGTGGTCCAAAAGGTCCTCGATGACTTCAGGGCGCGCGCGCAGGCCGGGAAGCTGCGCCTGTCCAACCAGACGCCGGACCTTGCCGTGCGGGCCGACCCCAGCCGGCTGGAGCAGGTCCTGAGCAACCTCATAGACAACGCCATCAAGTATGGGCGCACGGAGGGACAGGTGATCGTTGGCGGATGCCTGGGAGAGGGCGGGCAAGTCGAAATCTCAGTGCAGGACGATGGCCCCGGTCTTCCACCGGAGTCGCTGGAACGTCTGTTCGAGCGGTTCTATCGCGTTGACAAAGCCCGTTCACGCGAACAGGGTGGCACGGGGCTCGGGCTGGCGATCGTCAAACACATTGTCCAAAGCCAGGGCGGCCGCGTCTGGGCCAAAAGCCAGCTCGGGCACGGCGCCACGTTCTACTTTACCCTTCCGCTGGAGGCGGGCGGGGGGGGCGCCCAGAAGCCGCTGCTCTAAGGGGTTGGAGCGGTACTGGGGCCATTAGAAACCGCATTATGCAAACCATCTATGTCACTTTCATTCTGGCTGCCGCCGCTTTGGCGCCGGCAGAATCTGCGCCGCTAATGTCCGACCAGCGGCCATCTCAGATCGAACCGTTGTTTCGGACGATCGATCTTAACGTGGGCGAATCCGGGCAGGTCACCCTTTCCAATGGCAAGGGGGTGAGCGTCAAACTGGTCGAGCTCAGAGAGAACTGCTGTGAGATGCGCGGCGCGGTCAGGCGGGCCGAGTTGGTCGTCGAAGTTGCAGGCCAGCGCGAGAAACTGGCCGCTGCGACTTACAATCTGCCGCAGACCATAGGTGTGGCGCAAATCGATTGTCCAGTCACCCGCGGCTACGTGCTTGGGGGGTCCGACGGCAACATCTGGGCGCTGGACAAAGATGCCCGGTTTCGATTATGGCCGGCCGGCTCGCCCTGGAGCCCGCCCGGCAAATTCGGCTACCCGGTCAACCAGCGGTGGTTTGCCTCGGACACACACATGGCCAACGATCCCTGTTACGTCGATGGCAGCGACGTCCCGGGGAAAAAGCCAGTCTATTATCATTACGGCCTGGACTTCGGCGGAGCCGAGGGAATGGTGGACGTGCTCGCCGCGACGGACGGGACCATTGTCTGCCGGGGTGACGCCCGCCTGCCCGGCTATGATTATCCGCCCCAGGTAAAACCGCGTTATGACGTCCTTTACCTCCGCGACGGCTCGGGCTGGTTCTATCGCTACAGCCATCTCCAGAGCTTCGATGCCTCCGTCAAACTGGGCGGGCAAGCCACCCGGGGCGCGAAGCTCGGCACGCTCGGAAAGGAAGGGGGCAGCGGGGGATGGTCTCATTTGCATTGGGACATCACGATGCCGCAGCCGTCGGGGCGTTACGGGATTGCCGATGGCTACGCCTTCATGTTTCAGGCCTATCTGGAGCGCTGCCACCCCCAGTTGGTCGCCGTGGCCCGGCCCCACCAGGTCGCCTGGTGCGGAGAGCCAGTCACCCTCGACGCCAGCCGCTCATGGCATGCGCCAGGCGGCCGAATTCTCCGCTACGAATGGCAGTTGGGCGACGGCACGACCGCCTCCGGCCCAACCCTCGTTCGCTATTACCCCCGGCCCGGCCATTATGCCGAGGTGGTCAAGGTGGCCGATGACCACGGCCGGTCAGACCTCGATGTTGCCGTCGTCGAGGTATTCAACCGAGAGGCTCCCCTGCCCAGGCCCCCCAGCATTCACGCCGCCTGCTGGCCGACACTGGGCCTTAAGCCTGGCGATGAGATCACTTTCAAGGTTCGCACCTTCGGCGTGCGGCCGGACGAGGGGGAGGAACTCTGGAACTTTGGCGATGGAACCGCCGTCGTGCGGACCCGCTCCGACGGCAATGCAAACCAGCACGCCCCCGATGGCTATGCCATCACGACTCACCATTTCGACAGACCCGGCCAGTACATCATCAGTGTGTGCCGGGCCAATGCCCGTGGCGAGACGGCCACCGCGCGGCTCCATCTCCAGGTTGGGACCACGGAGCCCAATTCAAGGGATTGAAAGATATTGAACGGCGCCGGGGACGTTGTACCCTCAGGCAGGTCTGAACCCGCAATGCGGGACGGGACCAGGCCGGTTCTCGGGAACGAACCGCGTGAGACTGCTCTGAACATTGAAGGCACTATGACAAACGACAAGAGAATCAACGTCGTCCTGGTCTATAAACGCGACTGCCTGCCGGACCGGGAATTGGTGGATTTCATCGAAAGCCAACTCAAGGACAACGGATTGTCGGTTTTCATCGACCGCTGTCTGACGGTGGGGATGGAATGGGCTCGGGAAATCGAGAAACAAATCCGGTCGGCCGACGCGATCATTCCGCTGTTGTCGGCGGACTCCATCAACAGCGAGATGCTGAGTTTCGAGATTGAGACGGCCCACGAGGCGGCGCAACTTCAGCAGGGGCGGCCGCGCCTGTTGCCGGTTCGGGTGAACTACACCGGTCCGCTGCCCGAGCCGCTGGCCGGCATTCTGGATACGATTCAGTATTTCCCGTGGGAAGGGCCGCAGGACAACCTTGGGTTGGTGACCGAGCTGGCCGAGGCGCTGAAGCACTTGGCGGCGGAGGAACCGGCCCCGGCCGCTGACCGGGCGGCCGGTCGGAGCGCGGCGGCTCAAGCCCCGATGCGCCCGCCGGCCAGACCCGGGACAGCCCCGGCGCGCCCGCCGGCCGTCGAGGGCATCGGCGGCGCCGTGCCGCTGGACTCGCAGTATTACCTCACGCGGCCTGCGGACAACGAACTGCGGGCGGCGATTTCCAAGCGGGACAGCATCATCCTGATCAAAGGGGCGCGGCAGATGGGCAAGACCTCGCTGCTGGCCCGCGGGCTGCAACAGGGGCGGGAATCGGGGCTCAACGCGGTCTCAACGGACTTGCAGAAATTCAATGCGGAGAGTTTCCTGACGGTGGACCGGTTCTACCAGGCGATGGGCGAGTCGATGGCGGACCAACTGAATTTGGCGGTCACGCCGGCGGAGGTGTGGGACCCCCGGCGGGGCCCGAATGCGAATTTCGAGCGGTATGTGCGCCGGGAAGTGCTGGGCAAAACCGCCGCGCCGCTGGCGTGGGGGCTGGATGAAGTGGACCGGTTGTTCGTGACGCCATTCGGCACCGAAGTGTTCGGCCTGCTCCGCTCGTGGCACAACGAACGTGCGCTGGACCCGACGGGTCCGTGGTCGAGCCTGACGACGGCCATTGCCTATGCAACGGAAGCGCGCCTGTTCATCACGGACCTGAACCAGTCGCCGTTCAACATCGGCACGCGGCTGGCGCTGGAGGATTTCACGGCCCTCCAAGCGGCGGAGTTGAACCGCCGCTACCGCTCGCCGCTTAAGTCCCAAGACGAGCTGACCCGGTTTTATCGCCTGGTAGGCGGCCACCCCTACCTGGTCCGCCGCGGCCTTTATGAGATGACCACGCGGAAGATTCCTTTCGACACCTTCGAGGAGCAGGCGCAACGGGACGAGGCCTGGTACGGGGACCACCTGCGGCGGATGCTGGTGCTGCTGGTGCGCGATGCCTCGCTGGCCGAGGTGATGCGGGGTGTCTTGAACAACCAGCCCTGCCCCACCACCGAAAGTTTCGACCGCCTGCGAAGCGCCGGGCTGGTCGCCGGGCACATCCCTGAAGAGGCCCGGCCCCGCTGCCGGCTCTATGCCAGCTACCTCCGCAGGCACCTGGCGTGAAACGGGGCAATTGAGGTTTGAGTCCCGCCCTTTATGACTGACGCGCTTGGAACCCCTCGACCCGAAGAAGAGGCCATGCCCGCGGGCGGCTTTTATGTGACCGGGGGCACGTTGCGGCCCGACGCACCGTGCTACGTGGAGCGCGGAGCGGACAAGGAACTGCGGGAAGGGCTGCTCCGGGGGGAATTCTGCTATGTCTTGACCTCGCGCCAGATGGGCAAGTCCTCGTTGATGGTGCGCGCGGTGCGGCGGCTGAGGCAGGAAGGAGTGGCGGTCGCCGTGCTGGATTTGACGGCCATCGGGCAGAACCTTACGATCGAACAGTGGTATGACGGGCTGTTGTCGCGCCTGGGCCAGCAGTTGGACATGGAAGCCGAGCTGGCGGAGTTTTGCGAGGCCCATCCCCAGTGGGGGCCGCTTCAGCGCTGGATGACCGCCATCGAGAAGGTGGTGCTGCGGCGGCTTTCGGGCAAGGTGGTGATCTTTATCGATGAAATCGATGCAGTGCGCAGCCTGCCGTTTTCAACCGACGAGTTTTTTGCAGGCATCCGCGAGTGTTACAACCGCCGTTCGCGGGAGCCGGTTTTTCAACGGCTGGCTTTTGGCCTGCTCGGAGTGGCAACCCCCAACGATCTCATCCGTGACACGCGCACGACCCCCTTCAATATTGGACGCCGCATCGAGTTGAACGACTTCACCGCGCTGGAAGCGGCCCCGCTGGCCAGGGGTCTTGGCACCGACGCCCCCTCGGCCCAGGGCTTACTTGCGCGCGCCCTCTTTTGGACGGGGGGACATCCTTACCTGACCCAGCGTCTGTGCTCTGCCCTGGCCGAGGGGCTGCGTGCATCCTACGATGAGACCGTCCCGGGCAAGGCGATTCCGCCGCTGCTCCCGAAGGTCCAGGCTGTGGATCGCCTGGCGGGCCAACTCTTCCTGAGCCGGCGAGCCCGCGACCGGGACGACAACCTGATCTTCGTGCGCGAGCGCATCCTGCGCAGCGAAGTGGACGTGGCGGGACTGCTCTATCTTTATCGCAAGATACACCTGGGCCAGCGGGTGGCGGATGACGAGACCAATCCGCTGGTGAGTGTCTTGCGGCTTTCGGGAATTGTGCGGGGCGTCAGGGGGCGCCTGGTCGTGCGCAACCGCATCTATGCGCGGGTGTTCGATGACAATTGGGTTCAGACCAACATGCCCGAGGCGGAGGTGCGGCGGCAGCGGGGGGCTGGGCGCAAGGGGATGGCTTATGGGTTTGGAATCGCGGTGGTTCTCCTGGCGGCTTACATTGCCTTCGGCCCGGTGGTCACGCGCTACAGCGAAAGGCGGCTGGCCCGCCGCACCGCCGAGGGCATGGGCCTGGCCTACCGGAATATCGGGGCCTACCGGGACAACTTCCAGAGCACGTTCGAAATGGTCCTTGGCGGCACGATAGTCTCGGTTTCCGGGTCCGGCTCCCTGATCTTCGAGGAACCCGACCGGGTGAACCTTGCCGTCCGCAGCGATTTGTCCGCGCCGGGAGTGGAGCTTCGGTTTCTGCGGGACGGCCCGCGCTCCTGGGTGTATGTCCCCTCGGCGCAAGAGTACATCGAGCTCATCGAGGGTCCGCCAGGCCCCGGCCTTCTCGGCCCTGGGCGGCGAAGACCGCCTCCCGACAGGCGGTTTGGAATGCCGCCGGCGCGTTCGCCCTTCGACTTGCCCGGCCCGCTGGCTCGCCAGCTTGGCGCCATGCGGGCGCTGCCACTCTACCGGCTGTTCCTGGGGAATTCGGCCCTGGACCGATTCCCCAGGGGTGCGGGCGACATCGAGTTCGGCGGGCGTACGAATCTGGATGGCGAGTTGGCCTACATCATTAAATGGAAGCAAGAGGCATCGTCTTTCCTGAGCGCGTTGCGCCTGGGCGACCTGTCCCTGGACGGAACGCCTATTGCCGTCACTGCCTGGGTCAGCAGCACCAACCACATGGTGCTGCGGCTGAAAACGGACCTCTCGCCCTGGGCCAGGGAATTGCTGGACGAAGGCCAGACCCTGCCGGTGACGGGCCTGACGGTCACCGAGTCACACCGGAACATCCAGGCGGCGCCGACGCCCGCTTCCCCGGAACGTTCGCGGTTCGAGCCTCCAGCCGAAGCCAGGCGGGTGCGCCGCCTTAATCTGCCGCCGCCCAATCTGCTGGCCCTGGCCTCCCCACAGCGCCAGTTTCTGAAGTCAATTCCGCCCCGGCTGCCCCAGGCTCCGCCGGAGATGATCGACCTGACCCAATACTACAATGCGGCGATGGATGAGAACTGGCACCCCAGCTCCTTCTTAACGAACAACACCCTCGACATCCTGCCGTGCGGGCTGCTTCAGTTCGGGGAAGTCGCTTTTGACGTGCGCGGCATCGTCCAGCTTGCCGGGCGCCGTTTGAGGCAGGCGGGCGGGCAATACCCCCAGGAGATCACCGGCATCAAGGTGGCCCAAACCTGCCGTCAGCTTCACTTTCTTCAGGCCTGCGGGTGGCGCTCGCCTGACGGGACGCAGATCGGCTCATACGTCGTCCATTACGCCAATGACTTGAAACAGGTCATCATTCCCATTGTGTATGGAGAAGACCTGCGCGACTGGAATGCGGAGGGCGACCGATCCGCCGAAACCAAGCGCGCCGTCCTGGCCTGGAACAATTCCAATAAGGCCGGACTGCCCGTGCGCCTGTTCCTGGCGACCTGGGTCAACCCCCAGCCCGAAACTGAGATTCGGAGCCTGGATTATCGCTCGAACATGGCCGACGCGGCCCCCTTCCTGATTGGCGTCACGGCCGACCATTGAACCACAAGGGCGCAAACCGGCTCCCCTTGAACACCCGGCCCTCTACCCTGTCCAAGCAACACGCAGCACTGCAAGTGACGGCCTGCGCGGCTCGGATGAGCCGCAGGTTATTCTGCTTGCCAACCCCAGGAACAAAAATGCAACTTTGGCCAGCCGCATGAGCAATAGCGAACTTGGATCGGAGAGAAGAAGATTTGCCCTTGTTGTCCTGCCGCGGGTCGTGGCGGCGGGGGCGATGGTTGTTTATCTGGCGACGCTCAATCACTGGGTGTCGTTCAACAGCCTGCCGGAGGTGGCCAAGGTTTGCGGGTGGACCTGGCAACCGGAGCTGACCGGGCCGTTGTATTGGGCGCTTACCTTGCCCTTGCGGCTGTTGCCGGGCGGGTTGATTCCCGTGGCGTTGAACCTGTTCTCCACGGTATGCGCGGTGTTGACGCTGGCCCTGTTGGCGCGCTCGGTCGCCCTGCTGCCGCAGAACCGCACACAGGAACAGCGCGAACGCCAGGAGAGCGAGTTCTCGCTCCTGTCGATTCGGGGCGCGTGGCTGCCCCCGCTCCTTGCCGCCGCGGTGCTGGGTCTGCAATTGACGTTCTGGGAGGATGCGACCTCGGCCTCGGGACAGATGACGGACCTCTCGGCCACGCCGTATGCCAATCACTGCGAGATGCTCGATCTGCTCCTCTTTGCCTACGTCATCCGCTGCCTGCTGGAGTTCCGCATCACCGACCGTCAGTCGTGGTTGTCCCGCGCCGCGTTTGTTTACGGCCTGGCGATGACCGGCAATTGGGCGATGACCGCCTTGCTGCCGCTATTCGTGTTTGCGGTGAGCCGGTTCAAAGGGCTGAGCTTTTTCAACACCCGCTTCCTGGTCCGAATGACCTTGTGGGGCCTGGGCGGGTTGTCGTTCTTTCTTCTGCTCCCGGTGGTCCAGAGCCTGGCGGACATCTCCCGCATGTCCTTTTGGCAGGTGTTTATGGCCGGCCTGGGCCAACAGAAGGCGATGCTGGCCTCCATGCATGCCTTTGTCTCTTACGGGAAGGACCAGGCCCTGCTTCTGGGGGTGACTTCGTTGGTCCCGATCTTTCTCATCGGGATTCGCTGGAGCCCTTCCTTTGGGGACAATAGCCGGGCGGGCGTCTGGTTGACGACACTGACCTTTCAGGTGGTGCAGGCAGTGTTCCTGGGGGCTTGCATTTGGGTGGCCCTGGACCCCAAGCTGAGCCCGCGCAACGTCGGGTTTGTGACGGTGCCCTGCTTCACTTTGTTCTACCTGGGCGCGTTGAGCATCGGCTATTTCAGCGGTTACTTCCTGCTGGTGCACGGGCCCTGGCCTCACGGCTGGCGCAAGCGGTCCTCTCCGACACTGGTCAACCGGTGTGTCCTTTGCGCCGTCTGGCTGCTGCTGCCGACAGTGCCGGCCCTGTTGGTGTGGCGCAACCTGCCGCAGATACGCCTGACCAACGGTCCCATGCTCAGACAATACGCCGCCCAGCAGGCCGAAACACTCCCGCCTCAAGGCGCGGTCCTGTTCAGCGATGACCCACGGCAGCTCATGCTGCTCCATTCCTTTCTCACCCTCAAGGGCAGGAGCCGGGATTATGTCTTTGTAGATACGGCCTCTCTGGTGATGCCCGAGTATCATCGCTTCCTCAAGAAGCAATATCCCAACCGCTGGCCGGTAAACCCGCCCCGGAACGCTCAGCAGCTCATCTCCGAGACACTGCTGATGCGCGTAGCTTTCACGCTGGCGTTGAGCAACCAGGTGTGCTACCTGCAGCCAAGTTTTGGCTATTACTTCGAGATCTTCGATGCCGAACCGCATGGCCTGGTTTACAAGCTGGCGGTGTGCCCGACCAATACCCTGCTGGCCCCGCTCCCCGGCAAGGAATTGTGCCAGGAAAACGAGTCTTTCTGGGCCAGGATAGACTTGGCCTCCTTCAAGCCCCTGGCCGCCGCCGTCTCGCCCAAATCCCAACGCGCCTCATCGAGCTGGCTGGACCGGCTGGCGGAGCGCGCCTACCTCGAAAAAATGCCGAACCGGGATGCGGCGATCCTCGGGAGCTTTTACTCCCGCGCCCTGGATTATTGGGGAGTCCAGGCCCAGGAAGCGGGCGACCTGGCGGCGGCGGCGGGCGATTTCCAGCGGGCGCTGGATTTGAATCCCCAGAACCTGGCGGCACAGGTGAACCTGGACGGCAACAAGGACCTGCGGGCAAACGGCAAGATTGCGCGTCTTTCCGAGGCGTCGGCCGAAGAAATCATCAACCGGTTTCGGAGATGGGATAGAATTCTAAACCAGAACGGCCCGTTCGACCAGCCGGTTTACTGCCAGGAACAAGGTCTGGCGTTTGCGAAACGCCGGCTTTACCGGCAGGCGGCTCAAGAATTTGCTCGAGCCATGACCCTCGGGCCCGATGACTTGGCCCCCTGTCTCTGGCTGGCCAGGATGGACATCCTGCGCGCCTTGCCGGATGAAGCCCTCAAGGTGCTCCGGCAAATCCATGATCGCGCCTCAGAATTCGATCTGACTCGGACCAACCTCACGGACTTGGTCCTTGTAGAAGCGGCCGCAAATCTGAGCAAGCATGATGTGAAAGCTGCCGAGGCCACCGTGCGATGGGTGCTGGACAAGTTTCCGGGCGATGAAATGCTCTTGGCCACCGCAGCGCGCGTCTATCTCAGCTACGGAATCGCCTCCAACGCCGTCGCCTGCATCACCGCCGCCCTGGCAAAGCAACCGGAAGATGAGGGTCTGCTCGTCATGGCTTCGCAGGTCTATACGTACGCCAAGCTCTATACCAATGCCGTCACCGCCATCGATGCGGCGCTGAACAAGCATGGCGCCGACGATCCGGCCAAGCAGTTCCTGCTGGCCACCGCCGCCCAGACCTACATCAACGCCGGCTCCTTCTCCAATGCCGTCGCCTGCATCGACCGCCAACTCAAGCTCAACCCCAACAGCCCGCAGGCCCTGGTCTCCAAAGGTTATGCCTGCCTCCAATTGGGCGCGCTCGACCAGGCCGCCAACGTGCTGACCCGGGCGATAGACATGGAGACCAATAACAGCCCCGACCTCCGCGTCACCGCCCGGTTGGACCGGGCAGTGGCTTACTTGCGGGCCGGCAAAGACGACCTGGCGCAACGAGATTACGAGGTCCTTAAGAAGTCCTTTCCCTCGGCCTACCCGGTCTATTATGGCCTGCAGGAAATTGCCTATCGCAAGAAGGACACCAACGCCGCCGTCACCTACTGCCGGCTCTATCTGACCAACGCTCCGCCCAACACCGACGAGGCCAAACTGATCAGCGCCCGCCTCAACGGCTTGAAGCCTGGCCCTCCCTAAGGGCATGCGGGTTACACATGTCATCACCCGGTTAATTGTCGGCGGCGCGCAGGAAAACACCATCGCCTCGGTCTTTGGCCTGCGTGAGAAGCCCGCCATCGAGATCGATCTGGTCTCCGGTCCCGCCCGGGGCCCGGAAGGTTCCCTGGAGCCGCGGCTCGCGTCCTGTCCCGGACTGCTGACGATCGTGCCGGAGTTGGTCCGCCCGGTGGACCCGTGGAGGGATTGGCTGGCCTACCGCCGGCTTGGGGAGTTGTTCCGCGCTCGCCGGCCGGATATTGTCCACACCCACAGCGGCAAGGCGGGCCTGCTCGGGCGCCTGGCCGCCGCGCGCGTCGGCGTGCCCATCATCGTCCACACTATCCACGGACCTTCTTTCGGCCCGTTCCAGGGCCGGCTTGCCAATTTGCTGCTCCGTTCCGCCGAACGCCGCGCGGGCAAGGTCACCACCCATTTCGTTGTCGTCGCCGAGGCCATGAAGCATCAGTACCTGGCGGCCGGCATCGGGCGTCCCGACCAGTACACGAAAGTCCTGAGCGGTTTCGCCCTTGACCCGTTCCTGGCCGCCGCCAACGACCTCGAGCTGCGCGCCCGATTCGGGCTGTCGGCCCAAGACATTATCGTCGGCAAGCTCGCCCGCCTTTTCAAGCTCAAGGGCCACGATGACCTGCTGGAGGTGGCGCCGGGGTTGGTCAGGGCCTGTCCCAGGCTCAAGTTCCTGTTGGTCGGCGACGGCCAATGGCGCGCTCGTCTGGCCCAACGCGCGAGGTCCCTCGGGGTGGAAAAGCACTTCGTCTTCGCCGGACTGGTTCCGCCCGAAACGGTTCCCGGCTTGCTCGGAATCATGGACATAGTGGCGCACCTGTCGCGGCGCGAGGGACTGGCCCGCGCCCTTCCCCAGGCCCTGGCCGCGGCGCGGCCCATCGTGGCCTGGGATTGCGACGGCGCCCAGGAGGTCTGCCTTGACAATGAGACCGGCTTCCTATTGGCTCCAGGCGACACGGCCGGGTTGAGCGAGCGTCTCCTGCGCCTGGCCCAGGACGCCGGCCTGCGCCTGCGCTTCGGCCAGCGCGGACGCCAACTGGTGCAGCAGCGATTTGGCCTCCAGCGAATGGTGGACGATCTCTACGCGCTCTATTTGCGATTGGCGGGGAGCCGCGCGGGCGGAAGATGACCTTTCCCTTCAATGCCTATGTCCTGGCGGTCACGGGCGCGTGCGCCACGGTCCTGGTGGGCCTGCCGTTGTGGCGGAAGTGGTGCCTGCGCTCCGGGTTGATGGACGACCCGGGCGAGCGCAAGATTCATGACCATCCGGTCCCCCTGGCCGGCGGACTGGCGGTGATGACCGGCCTGGTAGTGCCCACGCTCCTGGCCTGGCTGGCGTTGCGGTGGCTGGGCCTGGGCTCATACGCGGCCTTTCTCTTGAAGCACGGCTTCACCCGCCGCGGCCCCGAGTTGGCCGGAATCCTGGCCGGCGCGTTTGGCATCCTGGCCATCGGTTGGCTGGATGACAAATTCGAGTTGCGCCCGCGGACGAAATTCGCCGGCCAATTCCTGGTTGCCGCCCTGGTCGCCGTGAGCGGGGCGCGCATCACGCTGTTCGTCCCCAGCCTGCTGTTCAGTTACGCCATCACCATCCTGTGGATACTCGTCCTGATCAACGCCTTCAACTTCCTGGACAACATGAACGGCCTCTGCGCGGGCCTGGGCGCCATCGGCGCATGGTGCTTTGGCGCGCGCGCCGCCGCCCAGGGCCAATATCTCGTCGCCCTGATTGCCCTGCTGACCTTGGGCGCCCTGCTGGGTTTCCTGCCATACAACTTCCCCCGCGCTCGAGCTTTCCTGGGCGATGCCGGCAGCCACCTCGTCGGCTATCTCCTGGCCGTCCTGGCCATCCTCCCGCACTTCTACACCTCGGAACGACAGGGCTCGCGTTGGGTTGTCTTGATCCCCTTGTTCGTGCTGGCCGTGCCCCTGCTGGACCTGGTCTGGGTTGTCCTCCTGCGCTGGCGCCTGGGAAAACCGTTCTATCAGGGCGACACCAACCACCTCTCCCATCGGCTCGTCCGCCTGGGCCTGAGCCCTACCCGGGCCGTGCTCCTGATTTGGCTCGCCGCCGCCCTCTGCGGACTGGTCTGCCTGCTCTGACCAGCCCTAATCCTGCTCCAAATGCGCTCGACCCATCAGAACCCCAGGTCCGGCCCTGGGTGCGTGGCCAGGCCGATCTGCTCGACGTTTCCGTGGCGGCCGTTATACCAGAGCAGCCAATTGCGGCCGTCGAAGATGGCGCATGGCTTGTAGCAGGCATCGTGGTCCCAGGCATTGGGCGTGGGGCTGAGGATCGGGTTGGCGGGGTGGCGCTGCCAGTCAGTGAGGCCGTCGCGGGAGCGGGCGAGGCCGATTTGGGCGTGGTCGAGGTCACGGAAGCCGATGTAGAACATATAATGCCAGGGGCCTTGGCGGAGGACCTGGCAAGCGGTCACTTTATATTGCTCCCATGGGTTCTTTGGGTCCGCCTTGAAGACGGGATTCTCAGCGCGCTTGCTCCAGGCGTCGCCGTCGGGGCTGGTTGCGTAGCCGATGGCGTCCGGTTCGTACTGCTCCCCGCCGGAATACCACATGCGGAAGCCCCCGGCCTGGTCGTCCCAGAGAACATCCGGACACATGACGGCGGCCTTCTCCCACGGACGGTCGGGCGAGAGCACGGGCCGGCTGCCGGCCCGCTTCCACGAAAGGCCATCGGCACTGGTCGCGTGGCCGATCCAGGACTGGCCGCGCGCCTGGCCGGTGTACCACAGATGATAGCCGCCCGGCCTCTTCAGGACGGCAGGCCGGTTGAGGTCCGCCTCCCAATCGCTCTCGGGGTTGGGCCCCAGCACGATGCGCGGCTGGCTCCAATGGGCGCCGTCGCTGCTCTCCACCAGGGCAATGCTCTTCCTGGGCCGCCAGGAAAACCACATCCGGTACACGCCGTCCTCTCGCAGGACCGACACATCGAAACAGGTCCCAAGGCGCCCGCCGAGCACGGGGTTGGCGCCGTACTTGACCCAGCCCGCTGCAGTGTCCCGCGGCGCAAGAGCCTCCTCGGCCGCCACGAGCGGCGCTGACGCCACTACCGGCGCCAGGAGGACGAAACAGGCTTCCAACGTCTGGACCGTAATCCGCCCTTTGGCTTTCATGGCGCCCACTGTGGCAAAACCCCTTGCCATGGCAAGCTCCAACAGCGACAGGATTATTCGCCGTTGGGTTTTGCCTTTTCTGCGACGGCCAGTACCGCATCCGATTTGGCTCTTACCTCTGTGTCCAGCTTGGCCCTGGGGCGGCGGTAGGCCTCGGCCAGGAGGGTGACGGGATGGACCACGCGGAGGTTCAGGCCGCGTTGTTTGGCGCCATTGATGAGTTGGAGGAGGCAGCCGGGGTTGGCGGTGGCGACGATGGCGGCGCCGGTGGAGCGGACGTGGTTGAGTTTGCGGTCGAGGAGTTGGCCGGCCATTTCCGGCTGGATGAGGTTATAGATGCCGGCGCTGCCGCAACACCAGGAACTCTCCGGCAACTCGACCAGTTTCAAGTTGGGAATTGCGGCCAGGAGGAGGCGGGGCTGCGTTACGATTCTCTGGCCGTGCGCCAGGTGGCACGATTCGTGGTAAGTCACCACTTGCGGCGGGGCGTGGTTGGGCGGCGGGCGGATGCCGATCCCGACGAGCCACTCGTGGATGTCCTTGACCTTCTTGTCCCAGAGCGCGGCGCGGTCCCGGTAGAGCGGGTCGCCGGCGAGGAGCAGTTGGTAATGCTTGAGGTGGGAGCCGCAGCCGCCGGCGTTGCTGATGATGGCATCGAACTGGTCCGGTGGGAACTGGTCAATCTGTTTTCGGGCAAGCTGGCGCGCCAGTTCCAACTCGCCGGTGTGGGCATGGAGGGAACCGCAGCAGAACTGCTCGGGCGGGGTGACCACCTCGCACCCGTTGCGGACCAGGACCTCGACGGTGTCCCGGTTGACGTTGCTGAAGATCAGGTCCTGCGCGCAGCCGGTGAGCATGGCGACGCGATAGGTGGTGAAGGGGTCGGTCCCGGAATTCTGAATCCGATGCGTCCAGGAAGGGTTGGACGCGGCGGGAGGCTTTCGATTCAGAATTCCGACCCCTTCGACCGGAGCGATGAGGTCGGCCGAGAATTGGGGCTGAATGTCCGGGGTCATGGCCTCGAGTTGGCGCAGGCGCGCGGGCAGGAGCTTCAAGACCCCGCTGCGGCGCAGCAGGGCCTGGAGGCCGAGCTCCTGGCAGAGCCGCAGGAGGCGGCCGAGCAGTTGGAGCCGGTTCAAATCCATGAACAGCCAGCGAATGGCAAAGGCCCGGACCAGGTTGCGTCCGGGGGAGCGCAAGACGCCGCTGGCCTCCGCCTCCGCGCGGGCGCGCTCGAAGAGTTGGGCGTAGTCGACGCCGGCAGGACAGGCGCTCATGCAGGCCAGGCAGCCAAGGCAAAAGTACATTTCCTGGGCAAACGCCCGGCTCGGTTCGAGCCCGTCCTCGGCAATCGCGCGCATGAGAGAAATCCGCCCGCGCGGACTGTGTCGCTCGATTTTGGTTGCCGCGTAGGTCGGGCAGGCAGGCAGGCAGAGACCGCAGCGCATGCACTGCTGCAGGACGGAGAAGTCGAGGTCCTTCAGGTGCGACTGGCGCGGGAGGGTGAGGGCCGGTGGCGACATGGTTCAGACCTCAGTGAATCGGGCTTGCCGGGCGATTTGCCATTTTTCATTAATCGAACATTTTCCCCGGATTGAGGATGCCCTTGGGGTCCAGCGCGCGGCGGAGTTCGCGCATGACGCGCATCTGGGCGTCGCCGGCGAATTTGGGCAGAAAGGATTTTTTGGAAATCCCGATGCCGTGCTCGCCGGTGAGGGTGCCGCCCAGACGAACGGCCTCGTCAAATATCTCTTTGAAGGCCTCTTCCACGCGGCGCATTTCCTCGGCGTCGCGTTCATTGGTCAGGAACGTCGGATGCAGGTTGCCGTCGCCCATGTGGCCGAAGGTGCCGATGCGGAGGCGGTATTTGGCGGCGACGGCGGCGATGAAGCGGATCATATTGGCCAGTTGGCTGCGCGGGACGGTGGCGTCTTCGAGGATGGTCGTCGGGGCGACGCGCGCCAGGGCGGAGAAGGCGGTGCGCCGCGCGGAGGCGAGGTTGTCGGCCTCGGCTTCATCCTTGGCCACACGCACCTGGGTGGCGCCGTTGGCGCGGGCCAAGACTGCCATTCTCGATGTTTCTTCCGCAACGGCGGCGGGGTGGCCGTCGGTTTCCATGAGCAGCAGCGCCTCGCAATCCAGCGGCAGGCCTACTCGGGCGAAATCCTCGACACACCGAATGGTCGTGCGGTCCAGGAATTCGAGGGTACAGGGGATAATGCGCGCCGCAATGATGTCGGACACAGTCTGGGCGGCCTGGTCCATGCGGGCGAAGGTCGCAACGAGGGTGCTTTTGGCGGCGGGCAACGGAATGAGCCTGAGCAGGACTTTGGTGACGACGCCCAGCGTTCCTTCCGAGCCGACGAAGAGGTCCCGGAGGGAGTAGCCGGCAACGTCCTTGACGCATTTGTTCCCGGTCCAAAGGACTTGGCCGTCCGGCAGCACGACCTCGAGGCCCAGGACGTAATTGCGCGTGACGCCGTATTTGAGGCCGCGCAGGCCGCCGGAGTTCTCGGCCACATTGCCGCCGAGGGTCGAGGTCTTCATCGAACCCGGGTCGGGCGGATAGAACAAACCCGCCGCCGCCGCCGCGTCAGCCACCGCCGCCGTGGTGATGCCGGCCTCGACCAGCATCGTGAGATTTGCGCGGTCCAACTCCAGGAGTTTGTCCATCTTGGCCAGGCACAGCACGACGCAGTCGGGGCTGGGCAGGCTGCCGCCGCTCAAGCCGGTGCCGGAGCCCCGGGTGACAATTGCGGTCCGCGTTTCTTGCGCCAGCTTCAGGACCGAGGAGACCTGTTGTGTTGTGGTGGCGAATACGACGCACCCCGGCATCTGATGCAGCGCCGCCGTGCCGTCGAACGAGTAGGGAATCAGGTCCTCCTTTTCGGTCAGGACGTTCCCGGGACCGAGGAGTCGTCGCAACTCCGGAAGAATGCTCGCTGGCAGTGCCATAGGTTCGCGCTGCCAGCATGGGACAGGCCGAGAGCGCGGTCAAGAGGGGGAGCGGCTCAGAGAAGGGTGCATCTCATTTATGCAGCCTTCAGACCTTGCGCGGGACGACATAGGGGTGGCGGTAATCGCGGGTCAACAATGCGTTGGCCGCCTCATTCCCGATGAACCGCTCCTTCTCGGGGGCCATGTTCAGGAGCGCGCCCAGCGTGGCGGGCGTTTTGCTCAGGTCCACGTGGTTGGCGGCCAGGTGCTCCTCCATGCGGCCCAGGGCCTCGGCCATGCCGGGCTGCGCCTTGACTGCTTGGCGCATTTCGTCCGGGGAGCGGGCGGAGCCGAGCCGGTAGGAAATGTTGCCGGTGTGACACAGGGCGCTGGAGAGATGGCCCTCGAGGATGTCCGCCTTGAGGTCGGCGTGGTTGCGGCTGCGGACGGCGGCGATAAAATTGGCGAAGTGGTCGGCGCCATGGTCCGAGTTGGCCTTGAAGCGTTTGATTTCCTTGCCGTCTTTGTCCCGGATGGCCGCGCTATTGGCGTCGTCCCCAATGACCATCCACCCGCCTTCGCACTCGACTACGACACCGATGCTGGCGCCGTGGTAGCGGTCCATTTTCTGGTCGGCGCTGCCGGCGGGCAGCCCCCGGACCTCGAAGAGGAGGGGCGCGGCGGGGTAATCGTGCAGGACGATCTGGGTGTTGGGGGTGGCGCCGTCATCTTCATAGCCGAGGCGTCCGCCGACGCTCAGGACGCGGGGAGAAAGGGCCGTTTCGCCGAGGACCCAGCGGGCCAGGTCCATTTGGTGGATGCCTTGGTTGCCGAGGTCCCCGTTGCCGGTCGGCCAGACCCAGTGCCAGTCATAATGCAGATGCTTGCGGAGGAGCGGCCCCTTGGGCGCCGGCCCGCACCAGAGGTCATAGTTCACGGACGGAGGAATCGGCTGCGGTGCGCCGGCCTTGCCGATGCTGGGCCTGGGCTTGTAACAGAGGCCGCGCGCACAGCGGATTTTGCCCAGGTTGCCCTCCCGGAGCCACTGGATGGCCTCGGCAATGGCGCCGCTGGAACGGGACTGGGTTCCGGTCTGGACGATTCGGCGGTATTGGCGGGCGGCGGCGGCGAGTTGACGGCCTTCCCAGACATTATGCGAGACGGGCTTCTCGACATAGACGTCCTTGCCGGCCTGGATGGCCCAGATCGAGGCGAGGGCGTGCCAGTGATTGGGCGTGGCGATGCTGATGGCATCGACGTCGGGATTGTCGAGCAACTGGCGGATATCGCCGTAGCCTTGCACCTGCTGGCCCCGGTCCTGGCACCTCTTGACTTGCCGGCCCAGGACCTCGCTGTCCACGTCGCAGAGCGCGACCAGGCGGGCGCCCTTGACTTTGCTCAGGCCGTTGATGTGCTCGACGCCGCGGCTATTGAAGCCGACGACGGCGAAGCGGATGTCCTCGTTGGCGCCACGCGGGCGGGATTGGACCGGAGCACGGCCGGCGGTTGCAGCGCGGCAGACCAACCAAGGCGACAGGCTGACGGAGGCGCCGGTGAGGAGAGTGGCCTTTAAGAAACTGCGGCGGTCGAGGTTGCTCATGGTTTCGAGTTGATATAATCGCGGTATTGTTCAGCCACTTTGGCCTGCTGCTCGTCGCCTTGGTGGAAATAGAACCGATAGCGGAAGGTCACGCTCTGGCCGGCGGGAATGGCCTGGCTGCCGGCGTTCTTGTTGGAAAGCGCCTCGAAATCATGCTGGCCGAAGGGGTTGGCGGCGAACAGTCCATAATCCCGAACGTGCCACCAGGTGGGGTGCCGCGGATTGTCCGGGTGGTCGAAAATCGCCAGGCCGACCGTTTTGCCCGCAACCGGTCCGTAATAGTCGCACCAATCAGCGCGCTTGCCCCATGTGGCGCCGTCGCGGACACCGGCGCTATTGACGATATGACCGTGGCCGACGGGGCCCTTGAGGCGCATGGTTTCGGCCAGGCGCACCGCCATGGTTCCTTCCTTGGTATCGCCCAGCGTCAGAGGGCCGTTGGAGGCATAGAGGGTAATCTCGAAGTCCATGATTCGCTCGGGGCGATTCTCCGGGTTGAAGAAGCGCAAGGTCCGTTCATCGCGGCAAACCACTGTTCCATCGGCGGCCACCCAGTTATTCCGCGAGCGGATGACGCCGGACTCCTTCCCGGACCTGATCTCGATGAACCCGTCATGGACGGTCTTGCCGAAGGCCTTCTCCTCGGACCAGAAATCGTGTCCGTTCACCGAGCCGTGGGCGAACCAGAGAGAGCGGTGATGGGGATGATCATGCTCCTCGTTGGGGCTGTTTTTCATGGGCCAATCCCGGGTCATGGCCAGTTGGCCCGGGCCCATGACCGGGTAACAGTAGGGCCGTGGGACATCCCGAAAATAATACTCGGTGAAGAGTTGGCCGTTGAGATCGACCCGAACGCGGTCGGCCAATTGGGTGAGTTGAACGCCCTGGCTGGACGCCGGCGTTGCAGCCGTGCCGGCGGCTTGGACGGTCAACAAGCCGGCTACGGGAAGGCCGGCGATTCCGATGAAGAGTTTGCTCAGCATGGTGCGGCCACTTTGAGAAGCCGCCTGGACGAAGTCAATTCAAATGAAGGATTAGGATTAGGAGCAGCGGGCAAAAGTCCCTGCTCCCGCGAGAGTGGTTTTGCGCGCGGGCGCCGCCCGGCGTTATTCGCCATCGGGCGATTCCAATTCGATGGCCGTCACGAGGGCCAGGTCAAGGATCTGGAGCTTGTTCCCTTCCGTGTTCACCACCGCGGTGCGGCCGCCTTGGGTCAGGAGGATGAACTCCGGATGGGGCACTGGGACCAAGGAGCCATCCGTCAGCCGCAAGGAGAATCTCCTGAACGGCCGCGCTTGCAGCGTTGTATATACATCGTGTCGCGTCACTGAGACAATGTGCCCTTCGTGGACGGCTATCGCAAGCCCCTACTCCCGCGAGAGTGGTTTTGCGCGGCGCGGGCGGCGCACGGGTTCAATGGTCTTGGGGCGTGGTTTGGGCGCCAGGATAATCGGGCAGCCTTCGTATCCAAAGGCGCGGCGCATCTGGCCGGTGAGGTACTTTTTATACGGCTCGGAGAAGAGTTCGTCGCGGTTGACGAAGAGCAGAAAGGTTGGGGGCGCCAGCCTGACCTGAGTGGCGTAGAAGAATTTCAACCGGTGGCCCTGGGCGCTGACCGGCTGCCGGCGCTCGACCGCTTCCTGCAACGCGCGGTTGAGGATGGACGTTGGGATCCTCTGCTGCAACTGTGCCGCCACGTAGCGCACGGCCTCGATGAGGTAATCCAGATGAAAGCCGGATTTGGCCGAGGTGAAGATGACCGGCGCGTAGTCCAGGAAAAACAGGTGTTCCTGCACCCAGGCGCCGAACTCGGCCAGCGTGGTCATGACTTTGGGGCCGCGCGGGCGGTCTTTCCGCCGCCGGTGCTCGACCTCCTCCTGGCGCGCCTTGCGGACCGCCTCCTCCACCCGGTCCCACTTGTTGACGACGAGGATGCAGGCCTTACGCTCCCCGACAATCTTGTCGGCCACCTTTTTGTCCTGCTCGGTGATGCCGCTCTCGGCGTCCAGGACCAGGATGACGATGTCGCAGCGGGCGATGGAATCTTCCGCCCGTTTGAGGCTGAAAAACTCGATGGAATTGTCAATGCGCCGCTCCTTGCGGATGCCGGCGGTGTCGATGAGGACACAAGACTGGCGCACGCCATCGGTCAGGAAATCGAAAGGGACGTCCACGGCGTCCCGAGTCGTGCCGGGGATGGGGCTGACGACGACGCGCTCGGACTGGGTGAGGGCGTTAATGATGGAGGACTTGCCCACATTAGGCCGGCCGACAATGGCCAGCTTGAGCGGCGCCTGGGGCGTCCCGCGCGGCGCTCCCCCTTCCGGCCCAGCCTCGGCTTGCCCTTCGGCTCCCGCGTTGCGCCCGGCATCCTCTGTCCTCTGTTCTTCCTTCGGCAGCAATGCCACAGCCGCATCGAGAAGCGCTCCGATGCCCAGGCCGTGAATGGCGCTGACAGGGAAGACCTGCTCGAAGCCCAGTTCGGCAAATTCCGCCGCCTCGCCTTCGACACGGTCCGTGTCCACCTTATTGACGGCGACGAGAACGGGTTTGCCGCTGCGGCGCAGACGCTCGGCGACCTCGCGGTCCAGCGGCGCCACGCCCTCCCGCACGTTGACAACCAGGATGATGGCGCACGCGGCCTCGATGGCCAACTCGACCTGGGCCAGGGCGGCCTGGAGGATAACATCCCGGGCCTTCTCGCCGCGCAGCAGTCCGATGCCCCCGGTATCGACCAGGGTAAAGGGCCGCCCGGCCCATTCGGCCTCGGCGGTAATGCGGTCGCGCGTGACCCCGGGTTGATCATGGACAATAGCGATGCGCCGGCCAACGATGCGGTTGAACAAGGCGGACTTGCCGACATTGGGTCGGCCGACTATGGCAATCAAGCCTGGCACAAGGAGAAGATGCCTTGCTGGAAGCCCCTGCGAAAGGAAAAGGTGGCCCGAGCTGAAGGCGGGGGTGCAGACCTGTTTTTAGGAACCGGTTTCGTTGCCGACAAATGCCGCGATAAAAGCGCCGGGGCGACGGCTCATCCTCGCCGCTAGAAACTTGGACCGGACAAGGCTTCCAACCGGGCCGTGCTGGGCGGATGCGGAGCCGGGTGTTTCACACCTCCGGGCGTGTCGGTGCGGATCATGTTTGCATCACAGACCAGAGGGCGCATAAGGAACGTTTATTGGGCAATTTGCATTCACTTCTTGACGAGGCAATCGTGGAGCGAAACTTGTTGCGGTCAGAAGCTCTAGAAGCACTGTGGGACCGGATGGCGGAGTATCGCAGGCGCGGAGAAAATCAGAGTGCTAGCGGCGTTCGCCTTGAGATGGCCCTCCCACTTTTTTGCCGGACGCCTCCGCAAATCTCTCCTGCCCGCGCAGTGCCGCTTTGCGGAGTTGCCTCCCGGACAGCGGCTGGGATTTGAGTGTCATGATGTCGGCCGGTTCATCGCCGGAACACAGCCTCCAGCCCTTCGCGGCTCAACAGCCCCGCATTGTAGAACCTCCTTGCCAAGTCGCGCTGGCGGTCGCCGATCTTGTCGCTCTTCTGCTCGTTCGTCCGCAGCGGCATCAGCTCCAGGTTGGCGATAACGTTGTCCAGCTCGGGGGCCACCGCTCGTGGGATGATATGATCGACGGAAAGCTGATCGCCCTTGTATGGCCCTTTCATCACCGTCGCCGCCTTGCCGCGCCTCATTCGAGCGAGGCCCGCGCGATCCAGACAGCCCAGCTTCTCGGCGATGTCGAGGTTCCGCAGCAGCGCCTCCTTGGTTAGCTTGGCGGGTTCGGTGCTCTTGTAGCCTGCGAGCGCAACGGCGCGGTCGAGCACCTTCGCGGGGTTCTCGCCTTCCTTCCGGCCCGACGCGAGCCAGTAAATGGCCTTCTGCACGCGGGGATCGGTACCACGCTGGCGTAGCGTGGCCAGCTTTGCCGGGGCGATGAGGCTGGCGATCTGCTGCGCGTAGTCGGTAGGGGCGGCCAGGGCCTGGGCGGCCAAGAGGAGCCAGCAGAGCAGAATGGGGAGACGGCGCGTCATGTCACGGGGCCGAGTGTAGGCAGGGGGTGCGGCTAAAGCCAGCGGGAACAGTGCGGCGGGCTACTCAAGCCGGTCCATGCGTTTCGGAGCCTTCAACGTGGGCTCGGTGCGCCCCGGGTATGGCTGTGGACGTAAGTGCCATCCTTCCTGTAGTAGGCCCGGACATAAACGCTGCCCCCGCCCGTCGAACGAGAGCCGTAACCGCCAGTGTGGGTTGCAGTGCCCGGCCAATCCGCTTGTCCCGCCGACTGAGCGGCGGAGCGCTGGGCCTCTGGGGTCGGGGATGTAACCGGGAGTGTCTGGCGGGCAAGCTTGATTTCGTCGGCGGACCAGTCGGACGGGACCTTGCCCTGGCCCACAGCGGCCTTGGGAACGGCGATTTGCTTGAGTTCTTCGTTGGAGGCTCGCGCCCGGTTCAGTCCCTGCTCGCTGTACACCGAGACCCACCATCCCGTGTAGGCGTCTTCAGCGGACGGCGGCGTGATTTCAAAGGCCAGTCCGTCGCGTGTTCGCAGGTCCTTCTGCCGATCGAGCGCCCGGATCGTCTCCCGGTCTCTCGCTTGGCCAAGAAGATCGCAGAGGAGGTTGATACAGTTGTTCTCGGCAGAACTGTCTCCGAGCAGCTTACGATAGACCCCGGCTTCTATGCCGGCCGGCTGGTCCAGGTCTCCATAGATATTCACTTGTTTTCACACGTAATTCCTTTGGTTGGGGTTCTAATCTCTGACAAAATCGATCCGGGATGCCAAGGGTCTGGCTGCGGGAGCCCGGGGGTGCCGGGGATTAGTCGAACCGGTCGAGCCACAGCAGGATGCTCTCGATGTTCATGATCTGTCGTTCGATAGCTGCCGCTGCTTCCTCGTGTGGCCCCAGGGCAGACTCCTTTGCGTTGCGGATGGCGCGCCGCTGGTCGGCTGCGAGCGAGGAATCGTACAAGCCAAGCCAGGTCTTGCCAGCACTGACGCTCTGCGCGCGAGCTTCCTGGCGTATGCTGGCCATGGTGGTCGCTTCCTTGCGTTTGTCGGCCTGCAGTTCTTTCTTGCGGTGACGCAGCTTCTTGACCAAGAGGTTCTTCTCAGTCTCAGTCTTGGGCACAACAAGGAGGGCCGTTTCCAGCTCAGACTGCATTCGGAGCAAATCGAGCTTCTTGGCATCCAACCTCGAAATCCGCGCCGCGATCGCCTCCTCCCCTTCATGGCCCCCGAACGTCCTCTTGACGAACGATTGCTGTTGGAACTCCCGCCTTGCCCGGTCAAGGGTCTCGCATTCGGCTGAAATGGCGTCGTCTAGGGCCTGAAGTGCGGCCTCGACGACCTTGACCTCCTGCCGGGATCGCTGCTCCCAATCAACGGCTGCTCGGTAACCGCAAAGGCCACGATATTCCTCCATCAGCGACTCGCAGGCTGCGACGTCGTAGGCAGGCGGGTTGGCACCCGATTTCGGCGATGCTGAGTCCTGCGGGTCCGGAGGGCCGGCGATACAACCGGGCTTTGCGTCGAGCTTCACCGGGACGGCGCTTGACAGGGGCTCCCAGCCGCAGCCAGGGCTCGCGGCCTTTGGTGCTGAAGACAACGTGGTAGTGGAGACTGGTGAAGGTATCGGCCATAGTGTAATTGACGCGGTTGGGTTGCGTGAACGCGCTGGGTGTAGCAG